>Ga0315336_1002752_pt1 | contig 25731 bp, 20 predicted proteins | sample ASW5metaG_FD_204512 | JGI IMG/M metagenome (GOLD analysis project Ga0315336, IMG submission 204512) | Ammonia-oxidizing marine archaeal communities from Monterey Bay, California, United States - ASW #5 | ecosystem: Environmental > Aquatic > Marine > Intertidal zone | place: USA: California... | reverse complement strand
TTAAATCTGGATCATTGATTAAACATCTTGCGAGAGCGACTCTTTGCTGCATACCTCCAGATAATTGATACGTAGGAGTATTCCCAAAACCTTGTAGACCTACTATTTCGAGCCATTCTTCAACTTTCTTTGCAGTCGTACCAGAATCTTCTTTTTTCATCCTTAAACCAAAATTTACGTTTTCTGCGACTGTCAACCATTCAAATAAAGCGCCTTGTTGAAAAACCATTCCTCTTTCAACTCCAGGGCCATTTATTTCTTTATTGCCCAAAGTAATAATTCCAGAAGTTGGTCGAAGAAAACCAGCTGCAATATTTAATAATGTTGTTTTTCCACAACCTGAAGGGCCTAATACAGTTAATAGTTCACCTTGTTTTAAAGTAAAACTTACATCTTTAAGCGCATGAACAGCTTCCCCTTTAAGAGATTCAAAAATCATATTCACATTTTGAGAAACTAAATCACTCATAAAAATACTATATTTGATTTTTCATAAAAAAAGGCACCAATCTATTAAATTGGTGCCTTTTAAAAAATTGTTTAAGAACTTAATTGGGTAGATAACTTAGAGATTAGTTAGGGTAGATAACTAGTATCTACAACTTGAGAGTAATCACTAAGAGCGGGATTCTCAGACGTAGCAAACATATTACCCATAACACTTAGGTAAGTCATAAGGATGCCGCCTTTATTCAGGTACTTAGATTTCATTGTTGCTGCATCCGGAAACTCAAATCCATCCATTTGCTTTTGAGTACCAGCAAGATCCATAGCCGCATCTTTAGCAATAACGTTCATGTCTGACTTTCCAGAATTAAACCTAGCATTCGCATCGTGAGTTACTTCAACAAAGGTTTTCACCATTCCAGGATTCTCTTTCAGGAATTTGTTCGTTACTGAAGTAATGTCAATACCAGCAATACCCGCATCTTGAGCTTCTTTAACAGTTAGTAATGAAGCTCCTTTTTCTTTAGCTGCTTTGATAGATTTACCACCAAACAAACATGCCATAGCAACGTCACCGTTAACAAATGCTGCAGATCCGTCTTCAGGATTCATATCAACAACTTTCATTGAAGAAATATCGGCTCCAACAACTCTCATTGTTTCTTTGAAGACGTAGTCCGCCATTGTCCCCAAAGGAACTGCTACTTTTTGACCATCTAACTTAGTAGAAGCATTTCCTTTATCTATACCTTTGGCGGCAACACAAGTTGTCCCACCCATTCCATATATAACTGCAATATCTACAAGTTTGATAGCTGCTTTAGCGTTAACTGCATTTACAAAAGGTGTTAATCCTTGAGAATAAGATATATCGATATCTCCGGACAACATAGCTTCCGTCATCTCCCCACCTGTTGCAAAATTCGTCCATTTAACTGGAACACCCAGAGCTTCATCAAAAGCTTTTTTGACTTTATCTTCCTGGTTTGGAGTTGCCCACTCCAGGAAAAACGCGACTCTAACTTCATCAGCAGCTGCATGTGCGACTGTCATACCCAGATTGGCCGCTAGAAAACCTCCTAGAACAAAAGCAATAACTTTTTTCATTTTCACCTCTCCATTTTCGATTGTTAAATCTTCAATAAATTATTAGTAGGGGGTTTTTGGAAGAGTAATTATTCGCCCCAGATTCTTTTATATCACAGCCAACTAACAACGGTATTGGTTTTTTCGGAAATGACCCCGCTTCGGACAACTCGATAATATTAATATTCTAAAAGCGTCTGGCGCAGAACCTCGCACATCCGATCGACATGTTTAGGTTCGGCGATAAGTGGCGGCGCCAACAAGCCGGCATCCCCAGTCATCTTGATATGTAACCCATTCTTGAATAGACGCTTCTGGAAATCCAGCCCACGAACACCGGGGTTACCCATCGGCTCAAGGTCGACTCCGGCGAAGAGGCCATAACCACGGATATCAGTCACCAGCGGAATGTCGCTCAAGGCAAACACCTGGTCCAGAAAATAGTCGGATAGCTTGGCCGCACGCTCGATCAGGTTTTCCTTCTCGAAGATATCCATCGTTGCAATCCCGGCAGCACAGGCAGCCGGATGTCCTGAATAGGTATAGCCGTGGAAAAACTCAATGGCCCCCTCTGCGGAGCTGTCCATGATGGCATCGTATACCTTGTCACTCACCGCCACCGCGCCCATCGGCTGGGCAGCGTTGGTTAAGGCTTTTGCCATCGTCATGATGTCGGGACTAACCCCAAACGCCTGCGACGCGAAGGGGGTACCCATACGACCGAAACCGCAAATCACCTCATCAAAGATCAGCAGGATGCCGTGCTCATCGCAGATCTGGCGCAGTCTTTCGAGATAGCCCTTGGGCGGAACGAGACAGCCCGTAGATCCGGCAACCGGTTCTACGATACAGGCCGCGATGGTATCTGGCCCGTAGTTCATGGCGATGCGCAGCAGGTCATCGGCCAGTTCCAGGCCGTCATTCGGCTGACCCCTAACAAACCGGTTTTCGGGCAGCCAGGTATGGCGCATGTGGACTACCCCGGGGATACCGGGTCCGAAAGCCTGACGGTTCTTGATCATGCCGCTTAAGGACACCCCTGCCATGTTCACTCCGTGATAAGCCCTCTCGCGAGAGACAAAACGCTGGCGCTGCCCTTCACCGCGCGCATAGTGATAGGCGTAAGCGACTTTCATGGCTGTATCGACCGCTTCAGATCCGGAGTTGCCGAAGAAGATATGATCGAGACCATCGGGCGTCAGTTTTGCTACCCGTCGGGCGAGTTCGAAGGCCAGGGGCTGAGCCAGTTGAAACGGGGGCACATAAGCAGAGGTCTTAAGTTGGTCATGCACCGCCTGTGCGATCTCGGGCCGGCTGTGGCCCGCTGCGCAGCAGAATAGTCCGGAGGACCCATCCAGAATCCGCTCCTCGGAATCGTTATACATATAGACACCTTCACTGCGAACAACAATCCGGGGGTCGGCTTTGAAGTCCCGGTTGGAAGTGAACGGCATCCAATAATTTTCGAGAAATTCCGGGTCGTATTTCATGATTTTTCCCCTAACAAATTCAGCTAAGATGGTGGTTTCGCTAGGCGAAGAATTATATGATACCCGGTTCCCAATCGCTCATCGGCACACGCCGGGGGCAGGCGCGTGGCTAGACCCAAGGGCGTGCTCTCTTGCCGACGGCAGGTAGCCGCCATTGATCAGATAACTTGCGATCGCGGGCCACGTACTGGGTAACTGTTGACGCCACCGTCACACCCATTTTTACGACGTCAGGCTCGGGCCGGCCCATTGTGCCGGCAATAGCCGAATTATAGGAGCGAAGTTGATGAAAATGACTACCGAAGAGGCGTTTGTCAAAGTCCTGCAGGTGCATGGCATTGAACATGCGTTTGGCATTATCGGATCAGCGATGATGCCGATTTCGGATCTGTTTCCGGTAGCGGGAATCAAATTCTGGGACTGCGCCCATGAGTGCAACGCGGGCATGAGTGCCGATGGCTACACCCGCGCTTCGGGCAAGATGAGTATGGCCATCGCCCAGAACGGACCCGGCATCACCAACTTCGTGACTCCGGTTATGACAGCCTACTGGAACCATACGCCGCTCCTGCTGGTAACCCCCCAGGCTGCAAACAAAACCATTGGCCAAGGAGGATTTCAGGAGGTCAAACAGATGGCAATTTTTCAGGATCTGGTCTGCTATCAGGAAGAAGTGCGCGACCCGACCCGGATTGCCGAAGTACTGAACCGGGTCATCGAAAAAGCCCGCAGGGGTTCGGCACCGGCACAGATTAACGTGCCGCGGGATTTCTGGACCCAGGTCATTGATATTGAACTTCCTCAAGTCATCGGTATTGAGCGTTCCCCCGGCGGTGCGGATTCGATTGCCCGGGCGGCAGCGCTTCTCTCGGAGGCCCAATTCCCCGTGATCCTGAACGGGGCGGGTGTCATCCTGAGCGGCGCCATCGAAGCGTCCACAGCACTCGCCGAAAATCTTGGCGCTCCGGTGTGCTGCAACTATCAGCATAACGATGCCTTCCCGGGTTCACACGCGTTGTCGGTCGGTCCACTTGGTTACAACGGATCCAAAGCCGCAATGCAACTCATTTCACAGGCCGACGTTGTGTTGGCACTCGGCACGCGACTGAATCCCTTCTCCACCCTTCCAGGCTACGGAATCGATTATTGGCCGAAGGATGCGCGGCTGATTCAGGTGGATATCAATGCTGACCGCATCGGTCTCACCAAACGAGTTGAAGTTGGCATCCAAGGGGATGCAAGGCGGGTTGCCGAACAACTTCTTGAATACTTGGCGCCGAACGCGGGAGACTCAGGCCGAGACACCCGGCTTGCCGAGATTGCCCGCAGCAAGGATGCCTGGGCGGAAGAACTCGCCACGATGGATCACGAGGATGATGACCCCGGCACTACCTGGAACCAGCGCTCACGTGACCGTCAGCCTGAGCGGTTGTCCCCCCGTCAGGCGTGGCGGGCCATTATGGCAGCGCTGCCGCGGGAGGCCATCATCTCCTCGGATATCGGCAACAACTGCGCGATCGGTAATGCCTACCCGAGTTTTGAGGAGGGTCGAAAGTATCTTGCGCCCGGACTTTTCGGACCCTGCGGCTATGGATTCCCGTCAATCCTTGGCGCCAAGATCGGCTGCCCGGACACACCCGTCGTCGGCTTTGCCGGAGATGGCGCTTTCGGTATCTCCATGAACGAGATGACAGCCTGTGGCCGCAACGAATGGCCGTCGATCACCATGATTATTTTCCGAAACTACCAGTGGGGAGCTGAAAAGCGCAACACTACCCTCTGGTATGAGGATAACTTCGTGGGGACCGAACTGAACCTTGGCGTTGAGTACGCCGAAGTGGCAGTTGCCTGTGGTGTCAAAGGCGTCAAGGTCGAAACCGCAGATGCACTCACCGAAGCGCTCAATACGGCCATCGACGAGCAAATGAACAGCAACGTGACGACCTTCATCGAAGTTGTCCTGAACCAGGAACTGGGGGAACCCTTCCGGCGGGATGCAATGAAGGCGCCGGTCGCTGTTGCCGGGATCAATCGGTCAGATATGCGCGCCCAACAGATGAGTTGAACCAGACGCGTAAAGGGAATCAGGGGGGATTCCCTGTTGGGGCGTTTTTCGCTACGGGCCATGTCTGTGGCTAATTCCTCTACATTCATAATTATCCGGAGAGACTGACATGCTGATAGGGGTTCCAAAGGAGATCAAGAATCACGAGTATCGAGTAGGCATGGCACCCGCCAGCGTACGCGAGGCCGTCACCCACGGTCATCAGGTGATGATCCAATCTCAGGCGGGTGAGGGTATTGGCGCCTCGGACGCCGAGTACCGTTCGGTCGGTGCCGAGATCATCGATGATCCTCAGGACATTTTTGCCCGCGCCGACATGATCGTAAAGGTCAAAGAACCGCAGGCGAACGAACGCGCTATGCTCTCGTCCGGTCAGATCCTATTTACCTACCTGCATCTTGCCCCGGATCCCGATCAGACCCGTGATCTCGTCGCGAGCGGCGCCACCTGCATCGCTTATGAAACGGTAACCTCCCCACATGGTGGTCTGCCCCTGCTGGCGCCGATGTCAAAAGTCGCCGGAAGGATGGCGATTCAGGCGGGTGCCTATTGCCTGGAACACCCACACGGAGGCCTCGGCATGCTGCTTGGGGGTGTCCCCGGTGTAGATCCGGCCAAGGTGGTCGTCTTGGGTTCAGGGGTGGTCGGCACGCACGCAGCCCACATTGCGGTCGGAATGGGTGCTGACGTCTGGGTCATTGACCGAAGTCCCGAAGTTATCGAAGCGCACTGGCAGCAGTTTGGGCGATCTACCAACACGGTCTTTTCAACCCGCGATGCGGTCGAGCGGCACGTGCTTGAGGCTGATCTTGTGATCGGGGGCGTATTGATTCCCGGTGCGGCTGCACCCAAGCTGGTTACTGCCGAGATGGTCACCGCCATGAAACCAGGCTCTGTCATTGTCGATGTCGCCATTGACCAGGGCGGCTGCTGCGAGACATCAAAACCTACCACCCATGCTGAACCCACCTATGTTGTTGACGATGTGGTGCACTATTGCGTCGCCAATATGCCCGGCGGCGTCCCGCGCACATCGACCTTCGCGCTCAACAATGTGACGCTGCCGCATATTCTTGCGCTGGCTGACCATGGTTATCGCGCGGCGCTTGAGAATGACCCACATCTGTGTAAAGGGCTGAATGTGCACGCAGGTAAAGTCACCTGCCTTGAGGTTGCCAACGATCTCAGTTACGACTACGTGGACCCCAAAAGCGCCCTGGCTGAGCGTTGAACGCTCAAGCCCCGTGACCCTGTTCCAGGTCAGGGGATGCGTCGGTAAAGCAATCCCGCCGCAATGGCGAAAGCCAGGGTCGGCAATGTGGCCCCCAACTCGGGCGGCAGGCGGTAGACCAGCACAATGTAGCCAAGTGCCTTGCTTGCCGCAAAAAAGACAATGCCGATCATGATCCCGATAAAGAGATTTCTCCCCATGCTGTCGGTACGGATACTGCCAAACACAAACGGTATGGCAAGCAGCAGCATCACCCCGGTGGCAAACGGGAGGTTGAGTTTGGACCAGTAGGCAAGCTCAAAATTACGGGTATCCTGAACATTCGCGTTCAGATGCGCGATGTATTTGCGCAACTGCATCAATGACAGCTGATCCGGCTGAACCAGAAAGACCGACATCGTCTGCGGTGTCACGGGGGTTGTCCAGCGTGCCTTGGGACCCTCGGCGACGGTAGTGAAGCCCTGCTCGTCGATCAGGGTCTGCTTTACCTCATCGAGGTCCCAGAAGGTTTCAGAGAAGTAGCCCCGGCCTGCGTGCACCAATGCCCGGAGCTGGTTGTTGTTGAACTGAAACACCCGGATATCGCGCAGTGAAAGATCAGGGAGCACTTCCCGCACATTCACAAAAGTGCCGCCATCTCTCATCCAAAGACCCGAGTTGGACTTGTGCTCGATATTCCGCTCAAGTGCCTGAGCACGTCCCCGCTGCGCCAGCGTTTCGGTCCAGGGTGTCAAAAACTCGCCGATCAATAGGGCAATCAGCGCGAGAAACAACCCCAGCTTGAGCACCGCCGAGGTAATCTGGCCAATCGATACCCCGCTGGAACGCATGACAATGAGTTCCGAATCCAACGCCAGCAAAGAAAGGCCCAGAATCGCTCCAATCAGTACCGCCATCGGAAAGATTTCGTAAGTGATTTTCGGCGTGCTCAAAAGCACATAGCGCAATGCATCAAGCACTGAGTAATTGCCGGTTCCAAGATACGAGACCTGATCAATGAACTCGACGAACACAAAGATGCCGGAAAGTACAGCGAGTACGACCAGAATCTGGCCCATCAGCACCCTGGCAAGATAAAGATCGAGCAGTTTCATTATCTGTCAGGCGGTCCGCTCACGGTGCCGTCCCCGAATCAGTAGCGGCTGGCCATGGGCGCGCCGCCAGAAAAGATAGGCCGCGCCAATAGCGAACACTATATGCACGGTCGCCAGAACCGCTATGGCTCCCCCACCCCCGTTCGGAATCCGTGCACAGGCCATGGTCACCAGGTTGGTGTATGTGAAATAAACCAGTAGCGCACTGAACATGGACACATAACGATTGCCGCGAGGCTCTACCCGCCCGAATCCGAGCGCAAGAATGACCAGTACCGGTAGCACCACGATCTTCGATATGCGCCAGGCGATCTCTTTTTGTTCATGGGGACCCCCGCGTTGCCATAGCTGTGTCGTCTTCAAGCTGTGCAGCGGATACCTTACGGGTGATGCCGCTGTGCTCTTGTCTCTTAGGGTATATCGCTCGAAATTAATCACGCGATACACGCTATCCCCGGGTGCGCCCTCGTACCGGACCCCGTTCTCAAGCACCAGAAACACCTGCCCTTTATCCGGATCGGTATACCGGTGCGCTGTTTGTGCGAGCACAATACCCTCACGTCCGGCGTCCGAGCCCCAGGCAAACACGCCTTCGTATTTGCCGCTCTCTTTATCTAACTTCTCTACGAAATAGACAGCGCGCCCGGCCCGCGTCTCCATAAATACCCCGGGACTGACGCCGACAATGTCGGTCCGGGATTTGAGCTCATGTTCTATCGCCCCTACCGAACGCACTGCCATTGGGCCGACGACAACAGAGAAACTCCCAACGATCACGGCCCCTATGAGGATCAGAAACGCCGCAGGGCGGAGCAGATGAGCAAGCCCCAGGCCTGACGCCGCCATAATGGTCAATTCATTCTCCCGGCTCCATCGGCTCAACACCAGCAGCATCGCCACGAACATCATCAGCGGCAGGATGACATCCATGTAGGCGATAACCTTCAGGAACAACAGCAGGAAGATGCTATCCACTGGGATTACGCCTTCAGCGGCCTGGCGCAAAAATCCCAGCACCCGTACCACAATGAAGATACAAAAAATAACCGCCGTAACGGAAAAGCTCGTCAGGAGTACTTCCCGGGCAAGCGCTCTGCGCAGGATCATGGATTGCGCCGTAAAAGAGGTTTTGACATCACGTTCGGTCAACTACCAAAATACGAGCTCATTTTACGTGAATCGGTGATCCTGTCCTACCGGTTCCCACCAGTGTTTGGTCTACCCGCTCAGGAAATTTATGAAAATCCAGTTATCGTCTCTTGATGTACTTCGCACCCGTACGGATTGTCTGGTGGTGGGCGTTCGGGAAAGCGCGCCCCAACCGCCGAGCACTCGTAAGATCGAGAAAGCATCAAAGGGTCTCATCGCCAGCATGCTCCGCTCAGGCGATATTGATGGCCGACCGGGCAGCACATTGCTGGTGCCCTCGCCTAGTGGAATTCAGGCAAAGCGGCTCCTGCTGGTCGGGGTAGGTGATAAACCTGATATTGATGATTTTTCCAGCGCCGCGATCGCGGGTGCCCGCCGGCTCTGCGCCACCCGCTCCGTTAGCGCCGTGATTGCTTTGACCGAGATTGCCGTTTCGGGTACCGATGCGACGATGTGCGCCCGCGTAGCGGCCCAGGCTATTCAGGAGGCGAGTTACCGATTTAATCGGCTGAAGACCGCAAAGGGAAAAGAAGCGGCGCGGCGACAGTGCTCGGTGACCCGCGTCGGCCTGCTCAGCAGCACCGGACAAAACGATGCGGCACTGCGTGCCGGGATTCAGGAGGCCTCCGCAATCGCCAACGGGGTAGCGCTTGCCAAAGACCTTAGCAACCTGCCTGGAAACCTGTGTACACCGAGTTATCTTGCAAGTCAGGCGAGAAAACTCGCCAGAAGTCACAAGTTGAAAGTCGACATTCTGGACGAGGCGAAAATGAAAGCCTTAGGGATGGGCGCACTGCTATCCGTATCTCGCGGCAGCCGCGAGCCTGCCAAGCTCATCGTCATGGAGTATCAGGGTAGCGCCCGCACAGACGCGCCGGTTGTCCTCGTCGGCAAGGGTCTTACCTTCGACGCCGGCGGCATCTCTCTAAAACCTGCGGCTGCTATGGATGAAATGAAATATGACATGTGCGGGGGTGCAAGCGTTTTTGGCGCCATGGTTGCAGCCGCAGAGCTCAAGTTGAAACTGAACGTGGTCGGTATCGTTCCGAGCAGCGAAAACCTGCCCGATGGTGCTGCCAATAAGCCTGGCGACATCGTAACCAGCATGTCCGGCAAGACCATCGAAATTCTCAACACGGATGCAGAGGGAAGGCTGATCCTGTGCGATGCACTGACTTACGCTGAGCGGTACAAACCAGCCGCGATTATCGATATCGCAACGCTGACAGGGGCCTGCGTGGTTGCTCTTGGGCATCCGGCGACAGGACTGTTTAGCCCTGACGATGATCTTGCCGATGAACTGCTCGCTTGCGGTGAATCAGCACGTGATCGTGCTTGGAGACTGCCGGTCTGGAATGAGTACCAGAAACAACTCGACAGCCCGTTTGCCGACATGGCGAACATCGGCGGGCGAACGGCGGGCGCGGTCACCGCAGCCTGCTTTCTGGCGCGGTTCACCAAGAACATGAGCTGGGCCCATCTGGATATTGCCGGCACCGCGTGGCATTCGGGTGCAAAGAAGGGCGCCACAGGAAGACCGGTGCCGATGCTGTCCCGTTTTCTGATTAACCGCGCAGCCCGCTGACCTGCGCCGGTTCGATATGGCCTGCCGCGTAGATTTTTATGTCCAGGCCACAGGTGCTCCCCAGGAGCACCTGACGCTGGCATGCCGGGTAACCGAAAAGGCGTATCAGGCGGGACATCAGATCTATCTGCGATGTCAGGATGAAAATCAGGCGAACCACCTTGATGAACTGCTCTGGACATTTTCGCAAAGCAGTTTCATCCCGCATCAGCTCTCCTCCTCTGGTGAGTCAGATGCGCCCGTGACGATTGGGTATGAGCTTCCGAATGCCGAGGACGCACAGGTGATTGTCTCCCTAGCTGATGAACCGGTCACAGACTTCGCTGGGTTTGCGCGGGTTGCGGAAATCGTTGGCAACGAGAGTGCGCAGCGCGACTCGGGAAGAAAGCGTTTTCGGTTTTATCGTGATCAAGGTCTTGACCCTGTTACCCATGAGATCCGGTTGTAGGAGCATTACTCCAAAGTGAGCAAAGAAAAAAATCGCGACAAACTGATCCGGGAACTGCAGGACCTCGGAGACCTGATCGCACCCCCGGAGGACGAGATTGCCGAGAAAGCCTCGCTTGTCGCTGATGACACGTCGCCTGTGGATCCACCCAGCGCCTCAGACGGAAGTACTGCAAATCTTACAGAAGGCGACCTATCAGCAGGGCTTGAGACAGTCGATATGTTCGTTCCCGATGAAGCCGCATCGGAGCCAGAACCACTGATCAGCGATGACCCGGCGCCTGCAAAAGCTGCTGAAAAAAACACAGCAAAAAGCCCGCGAAAGACCACATCGCACCCCATCGAAGAACCCGAGGTTTTGGGATCTAGTGCAGAAAATATCCAAGGCTCAGGTGATTATCTTGATGAACTGGTGGACGAACTGGTCGGTGCGGTAGAAAAACGGCTGTCCTTGCAGTCCGGCGAATCTCTTCCAGAATCTTTGCGGGACGAACTGGCCCGTGACCTCAGGGATCGACTCTCTCCATGGTGGAGCGACGCCTGATCTCCAAGGGTCCGGAGTCTGCCTTGGGTTCTGAACCTGTTGCCCTATACTCCTGCGGCTTGCATCTGATCCTTTTGTTCCAGTATTGACACACACCACTATGAGTACAGAAGCACTCGGCAAAACCTATGACCCGCACTCCATAGAGCGTTCCCTGTACGAGTGGTGGGAAGCCCAGGGCGCATTCCAGCCTGCCGGGGGCGGGCCCGCCTTTTCCATTGCGATCCCCCCTCCAAATGTCACCGGCAGCCTGCATATGGGACATGCCTTTCAGGACACCATCATGGATGCCCTGATCCGATACCACCGGATGGCCGGGCGCAGAACCCTGTGGCAAGCGGGAACCGATCATGCCGGCATCGCGACCCAAATGGTCGTCGAACGCCAGCTCGACAGAATTGGCAAAACCCGGCATGACCTAGGGCGCAACGCATTTATAGACCGGGTGTGGCAGTGGAAACACGAATCGGGTGGCACTATCACGCAGCAACTGCGCCGCATGGGAGCTTCTCTGGACTGGAGTCGTGAGCGCTTCACCATGGATGAAGACCTGTCCCGGGCGGTTCGGGAAGTCTTTGTCCAACTGTACGAAGAGGGGCTGATCTACCGGGGGAAAAGACTGGTCAACTGGGATCCGGTCCTGCACACCGCGTTGTCCGATCTTGAGGTCCTGTCCGAGGAAGAAAGCGGTTCGCTATGGCATCTGCGCTATCCCTTGGAGGATGGCAGCGGCCACGTCATCGTAGCCACCACCCGCCCGGAAACCATGCTGGGTGACACTGCCGTTGCTGTTCACCCGGAGGACGACCGGTACCGTCAACTGGTTGGCAAGCAGATACAGCTACCCCTGACAGATCGGTTAATCCCTATCATTACCGATGATTACGTTGATCCGGAATTCGGCACCGGCTGTCTGAAAATCACGCCCGCGCATGATTTCAACGACCATGAAGTCGGTCTGCGCCATGAGATGCATCCTATCAATATCCTTGACCCAAACGCCGCCATTGATCTGCCGGACTCACCTTATCATGGTCTCGATCGCTATGTTGCGCGGGAGCGGATCGTAGCGGACCTTGAGGCGCTTGGCCTCGTCGAGCGGATCGACGAGCATACGTTAATGGTGCCTCGTGGGGATCGTTCACAGGCTGTCGTGGAACCATACCTGACCGACCAGTGGTTCGTGCGGGCCCAACCCCTGGCAGAACCGGCGATCAAGGCTGTTGAGGATGGCAGCATCCGCTTTGTCCCGGAAAACTGGAGCCGTACTTATTTTGAGTGGATGCGAAATATCCAGGACTGGTGTATCTCGCGACAGATTTGGTGGGGCCACCGGATCCCTGCCTGGTATGACGACGAAGGGAATATCTTCGTCGGCCGCGATGCCGACGAAGCCAAACAGAAGGCACTCGAGCATCACGGCCGAGCCGTCTCTTTGTGCCAGGATGAAGACGTGCTCGATACCTGGTTTTCGTCAGCGCTTTGGCCGTTTTCGACCCTGGGTTGGCCGGAATCCACCGAAGACCTCAAAAGCTTTTACCCCACCAGTGTCCTGGTTACCGGTTTCGACATTATCTTTTTCTGGGTCGCCCGGATGATCATGTTTGGGCTGAAGTTCACCGGTGATGTACCGTTTCACGAAGTGTACGTTCATGGCCTCGTCCGCGATGCCGAAGGACAGAAGATGTCCAAGTCGAAGGGTAACGTGCTGGACCCTCTGGATCTGATAGACGGAATTGAACTGCAGGCACTGGTGGAAAAGCGCACCGCCGGGCTAATGCAGCCAAAGATGGCCGAGCGCATTGCCAAAATCACACGCCGTCAGTTTCCTGAGGGTATCCCGTCCTTTGGCACGGACGCCTTGCGGTTCACCTTTGCAAGTCTCGCGACGCAGGGACGCGACATCCGCTTCGACCTTGGGCGCATCGAGGGCTTTCGCAACTTCTGCAACAAGCTCTGGAACGCGGCACGATTCGTGATGATGAATACCGAAACCCTGGCGGGTCATCCTCTTAGGGAATTTGAAACCGGTCCCGCGGAACGCTGGATCATCTCCCGCCTGCACCGGGTAGCCGGGGATGTCAGCAGATCCATGGAGGCGTACCGGCTTGACCAGATGGTACAGACCCTGCACGCCTTTACCTGGAACGAGTACTGCAGCTGGTATCTGGAGATCGCAAAAATCCAGCTCTCAGACCCTGATCTTTCCGATGCACGCAAAGACGGCGTGCGCCAGACCCTGGTAAACATACTGGACAGTGCACTGCGCCTGATCCACCCCGTCATGCCCTTCATCACTGAGGCCTTATGGCAACAGTTGCAATCGCGTACCACGTGCGAGGGGCAATCCATCATGCATCAAGCCTATCCTCAAATGGATGAGAACTTTATCGATGACGAGGCCCTTAAGGATCTCGACTGGGTGCGCGAAGTGATTGGCGGTATCCGAAATATCCGTGGCGAAATGAGTATCGAACCCAAGGTGTCCTTCCCGGTCATACTGCAAGGCGGAAATGCCCAGGACCAAATCCGCAGTGAATCATTCCGGGGCCTACTGATTGCGCTGGCAAGGCTGGACAGTGTCCGGCACATCTCAAAAGATGAGGAAGAGACCGAAGAGCATGCCACCGCCCTGGTTGGAGACATGAAGATCCTGGTCCCGCTGGGGTCTATCATTGACCGTGATGCAGAAATCCAGCGGCTCACCCGAGAAGTAGAAAAACTCAATGCGGATCTAAAACGCTGCCAGAACAAGCTCTCAAACCCCAAATTTGTCGATCGGGCACCGGCGGACGTGGTCGAGAAGGAACAGGGACGAGCCGTGCAGATTACGCGGGACCTGGAAGCGCTCAAATCCCGCCAACAGCGCATCGCCCGTCTAAACTGACCGGTTATTCCCTGCCGGTCCCGGCTGGCCTGCCACCAGCAGACGCTCGGCGAAAGCGGTTAAGGCGATCGCCGCCGTTTCAACGCGCAGCACTCCATCGCCCAGATGCAGCATTTCGAATCGGGCACGGCTCAAGTGTGCACGCTCAGCATCAGAAAAACCCCCTTCCGGCCCTACCACGAGACAGACGGTCCCGGCACCTAGAAGCCGACCCTCAACAACCCTACTATCTGCAGTACCTTGCCTGTCCGCGACCAGGTTGACAGCGTCGCTTTCGCCGCATTGATCTATCCAGTCTCTCAATGTGACAGGCGGATGCAGCGTGGGCAGCCATGGCCGGTGGCTCTGCTTACAGGATTCGATGAGCACCCGCTGCCACCGCTCATAGACCTGGGCACGGGCCTGGCTGACGCTTCGATCACACTTAAGGGGAGTGAAATCGGTCATCCCCAACTGGGCAGTCATATCCAGCATCGTCGTCTGACGGTCACCTTTGGGTAAGGCGCTGCACAGATGAATACGGACTTCAGGCGGCGCCCGCCGTTCGTGATCATGGAGGGCAAGATGCACCTGTAGTGGTCGCTGGATAACATCCCTGATCTGGCCTTTTGCAACCCTGCCCATCCCATCAAACACGCATACCGGATCATCGGTCCGCAACCGGCGGGCACGCACGGCATGACTCGCCTCAGAGCCTTCCAGGACGACCGCATCGCCGGCGGTCTCAAGATGTGAAACATAAAGCCAGTGCACCATCGCTATGTTCCGCCTGTCAGATAGACGTCGTAGCGTACTGACCTGCCCTTATGACTGATATCCGGATCACCACCTAAGGGTGGCGCATAACGGGGCCGTTTGACAATTACCCGTCTGCGGGCGTGATGGCGGGCAACCCGAAGCAATTCCCCCGCATCGAGATCCTCGCCCGCAAGACGCCGCAGAATCTGCTGGGTCTTGCGGGGTTGAGCACTCTGACGGTCCCGATCCGGAAACATCGGATCAAGAAAAATCACGTCAGCCGCTGCTTGTGCTCCAATTCTGTCAATCGCATCACCACACACCACGCGAAGATTGCCCTCTTTCCGCCCAGAACAAAGATTCGCTGCTGCTTCTTTAAGCATCATCGCCACGATTGCGACTCGCTCAATCGCACACACCTGCTTGCCGCGACGTACAAAATCAAAAGCGTCCGAGCCAAATCCTGCCGTTGCGTCAATGACCGACTGACAGTTTCTTCCCAGTGCCCGGGAAAGGAGGTCCCTTCCCGGGCCAAGATATCGCCCCCCTGCCGAATCAATGATCAACGTCCGACTGCCCCGCTGCGTATAATCCCGCAGCCCGAGTCCACGTTGGGAAACTTCGAGCACCAGCCCTGAGGCCGTATCAATATCGCAAAGCTCGTCCAAACCGAGCTGTAAAGAAAGTGCCTTTGCACGGGGAACCGCTTGGGGATGTACCGCTACGATGGACACCGTCTCCCCGGATAATGACGGCGACTTTTGACTCTTTCCTGACGTTGGGATAAAAACCATAGTCATACTGATTCTAACCACGGATATTTGACAAGATGGGATTTCTTGACGGCAAACGGGCATTGATCACCGGAGTTGCGTCAAACCGGTCGATTGCATGGGGTATTGCGCAGGCCATGGCCAGGGAGGGCGCCGAATTGGTACTGACCTACGAAAACGACAAGCTCGGCAGCCGCGCAGACAAGTTCGCAGCAGAACTCGGCTTTGACAAAACCATTCGCTGTGACGTCTCACAAGACAGCGATGTCGAAGCCCTGCATGAATCCCTGAGTGCGCACTGGGACCGGTTTGATATTCTGGTGCATTCCATCGCATTCGCTCCAAGAGAGGAACTGGAAGGCATGTTTCTGGACTCGGTAACCCGTGCCGGATTTGCTACCGCCCACGAGATCAGTTCCTATAGCTTCACCGCACTGGCCCGTGCATTACGGCCGATAATGGCGCCCCAGGGGGCGATGCTGACTCTGAGCTACATCGGATCGCAGCGATCCATGCCGGGCTACAACGTCATGGGTCTCGCCAAAGCGAGTCTGGAGGCAAATGTCCGCTACCTAGCGCAATCGCTCGGAGCCGAGGGGATCCGGGTCAATGGCATCTCTGCCGGCCCGATCAAAACGCTGGCAGCATCAGGAATCAAGGGGTTCAAGCAGATGCTGAACTTCTACGAGGCAACAGCCCCTCTGGGACGCGGGGTCACTATCGAAGAAGTGGGCAACACTGCAGCATTCCTGTGCTCCGATTTAGCATCCGGGATCACAGGGGAAATCACCTACGTCGATGGCGGCTTCAACACCGTAGGTATCAGTCCGAACATTGCCGAAGGATCCTGATCCTCAAAGATCACGAAATATCGAATCCTAGAGGTTTTCGTCAAACACCTCGACGTTGGCGGCAGAACGTAAGGCTCGAGTTGCGCCAGTGTACAGTTCCTCCCCGACCCGGGCGCTGATCAGTGCCCTGATCTGTTCACGCTCCTCAGGTGTGATCTGTGCGGGGTCTCCCGGCACAACCTTCTCCAGCCGGAATACCGAATAACGTGAGCCATCCAGTCGGGTGCCGCCGTAGCCTGCCTGCCCCGAGACCGGTGCAGGTGCCGAGTAGACGGCACGCGCAACGTTCTCGTCATCGGGATCAGAAATGTCCTCGGCATCTTCCGGAAGCTGGTATGCCGACAAACCGGCGTCGTCCAGTACCGCCGCCCATTGTGCTCCCGAACGCAGGCTGTCAATCATCCGCCGAGCAGTGGCCTCCTGAGCTGCCAGGGCCGCCTGAACAGCAAGATCATCAGCAATAGCCTCGCGGACTTCCTCGAAATCCCGCTGGCGCTGTTCACGATAATCCGCGTAGTGCACGGCGATTAGCGTATCGCTGTCAATCTCGATCATTTCACTGTTCATCCGGTCTACCCGAACCTCGTCACTGAACGCCGCCTCGCGGACAAAGGCGTGCACCGCAATGCCTTCACCTGCACTGAGGGAGAACCAGCTGGTTCGTTGGATCGGGATACCCAGAAAATCAGACGTCGCCTCAAGCGAACCGGGCTGCTCAAAAACCAGATTCTGAAAGTCTTCGGCCATGACCATAAACTGTCCCTCGGCCCATTCGCGGGACAATAGCGCCGTAATTTCATTCTGAACTTCGGCAAACGGGCTGACTACGCTTTCGCGCAAGTCGGTCAGTTTGATCACGTGCCAGCCATACTCGGTACGGACCGGGTCGCTGATCTGGCCCTGGTCGAGCGAAAATACGGCGGCCTCGAATGCAGGCGTCATGGTGCCCGGCCGGATAATGCCAAGATCTCCCCCGCGCCCAGCCGACCCCGGATCACTGGAATGCTTGCGTGCAAGTTCGCCGAAATCCTGTCCGTCTCGTGCCTTGACAACCAACGCTGCAGCTTCATCCCGTGCCTGCTCAACCACCTCTTCGACCGCGTCTGCCGACACACCCATCAGGATATGGCTCGCAGAACGACTTCCCGGCTGAGTAAACCGGTCGGTGTTGTCATCGTAATAAACCTGCTTCGCGTCCGCGGTAACCACAGCCTGCGTCGCCAGCGCATCGACCGAAAGCGCGAGGTAGTCGATCTGCATCTGCGGAGGCTGGACATAACGATCGAGATGCTTTTCATACTCATCGCGCACCGCATCCTCCGCGACCCTAACAGTATCAAGATAAGGCTGAAGGTCCAGAACACTGTACTGCGCGCGACGCTGCTGCATCAACAACTGGATCGCACGGTCGGTCATTGCAGGGATCACCAGCGATGTTGCTCTCAGACCAACACGCAACTGATCCACCGCTCCCTGCTGGCGCTGCTGGCGCTCGAAACCCTCAACCGTGAGACCGGCGTTCTGCAGCAGCATTTCGTATCGCGCCGGATCAAAGCGACCCTCGGACTGAAATGCCGCAAAAGTGGCAATGCGGTTCGACAGCTGCTCGTTGGTAATCCGATAGCCTCTGTCGGCGAGATATTCCGCCTGCAACTGGGTGTCGATCAGGGACTCAAGCGCCTGGAGCTTAAACGTCTTGCTGGCAAAGAATTCTGCATCGATGTTGCGGCCCATCATCTGAACGAGAGAGCGGCGCTGTTCGGAGAGTGCCTGCTGATAAATCGACTCCTCAACCTCGACGCCATTTACGGATGCAACAGAAATCTTAGACGCGCCTTCAAAGTAAGAATTGATTCCCCATAGCGCGAAGGGTATCGAAATGAGGATGACCAGAGCCCAGGCAATCCAGCCAGAAGCGCGTTCCTTGATAGCGGTTAACATAATTGTTCAGGTGGGTGAGATTTTCCGGCGCTTATCAGTGCTCTAACCGAAGGTGAGTTTCCCAGACTTTACCGCAGCCAAGACTACTTAATTCCCCGTTGCCGGGAATCTTCCGGCACCGCTGATAAGAAGTGGCGGAGCGGACGGGACTCGAACCCGCGACCACCGGCGTGACAGGCCGGTATTCTAACCAACTGAACTACCGCTCCAAAAGTGATCCACGTCCGCCGACGCGAACGAGCCTCCTAGCCTTGGTGGGTGCTGCAGGGTTCGAACCTGCGACCTTCGCCTTGTAAGGGCGACGCTCTCCCAACTGAGCTAAGCACCCCGGGGGGCGCGCTAGTTTACGGCATCCTTCAGGCCTTTGCCAGCCTTGAACTTCGGAGCCCTCGAGGGCGCAATTGCAATGCTCTCGCCTGTGCGTGGATTGCGTCCCATCCGACCGGCGCGCTCACTGACAGAAAATATGCCAAAGCCCACCAGGGATACGCTGTCACCCCGCGTCAACGCCTCGGTAATTACATCCAGAACGGACTCGACCGCAGACCCTGCCTGACTCTTGCCCAACCCCGTCTTGGCTGCGACCGCATCAATGAGGTCAGCTTTGTTCATACCCTGTTCCTCCCTTTACCGTGTAATTCACTTTCAAACCCTTCGCACTCGGTTCCGCAATACGGCAAACCGCGCGCGCCTTAGGACGCAAGTGCAAAGCCTGTACCCAAAGCGGTTATACCAACTGCCGAGAAAGTGTCAATTATGACCGGGTGAATACGGTTCTCAACCATTGCCCCAAACTTCATAATCGACACGAAGAATAAGGTCTATTATCCTGAATAAAGGGGGTTCACCACGCACAAATGTATCCGTGAGCGACATGCCTATCCCGCTCCTCCGGGGTTTTGGACTGGCTTCCGGTTAGTGCGCGCGGGCCGGGGTCTTGGTCGGGCTTTCTTCCACTTCGGCAGAAACGGGTACGCCTTCTTCTCCTGCGACCGTGATGTCCGGAAGACTTTCCAGCGCAACCGCGATCACTTCATCAATCCAGCGCACAGGGATAATCTCGAGACCACTCTTGATATTGCCGGGAATCTCCACGAGATCTTTTTCATTTTCTTTGGGGATAAGGACGGTCGCAATGCCGCCGCGATGTGCCGCTAGCAGTTTTTCCTTGAGGCCTCCAATGGGTAGCACTTCACCGCGCAACGTGATCTCACCGGTCATGGCCACATCCGCCCGAGCCGCGGTTCCAGTGATCGCCGAAATCACAGCGGTGCACATCCCGATTCCGGCGCTCGGTCCATCTTTCGGCGTCGCGCCCTCGGGAACGTGGATATGAATATCCTTATTCTGGAAAAAGTCGACGTCGATACCGTACTGCGCCGATCGGGTCCGTACCACCGACATCGCCGCCTGAATAGATTCCTGCATGACATCGCCGAGTTTTCCGGTAAAGCTGTGCTTGCCTTTTCCCGGCATGACCGCTGCTTCAATCGTCAGCAGTTCGCCGCCGACTTCTGTCCAGGCGAGTCCCGTGACCTGGCCGATCCGGTTTCCTTCTTCTGCCCGCCCGTAGCGGTGCCGACGAACGCCAAGGTATTTGTTGAGATTGCGTGATGAGACCTGAATACGACTCCGGGACATATCGAGCAAGAGTTCCTTCGCCACTTTGCGGCAGATCTTCGCTATCTCTCGCTCGAGACCACGCACCCCGGCCTCCCGGGTGTAGTAACGAACAATGTCAATCAGCGCCTGGCGGTTTATGCTGATCTCCTCGTCCTTCAGGCCGTTGTTACGTTTTTGTTTATCGACCAGATACTTCGTTGCGATATTAATTTTTTCATCCTCGGTGTAACCCGAGATCCGGATCACCTCCATCCGATCCAGCAACGGTCCTGGAATATTCAGCGTATTCGCTGTAGCGACGAACATGACCTCGGAAAGATCGTAGTCGACCTCAAGATAATGGTCCCCAAACCTGTGGTTCTGCTCGGGGTCGAGGACCTCGAGCAGCGCGGAGGACGGATCTCCCCGAAAATCCATAGACATCTTGTCGACTTCATCGAGCATGAACAGGGGATTACGCGTTCCCTTCCTGGCCATGTTCTGGACAATCTTTCCTGGCAAAGAGCCAATATAGGTTCGTCGGTGCCCCCTGATTTCCGCCTCATCGCGCACGCCACCGAGTGACATACGCACAAACTTGCGATTGGTCGCGCGCGCAATCGATTCACCCAAGGACGTCTTGCCGACTCCGGGTGGCCCGACCAGACACAAAATGGGGCCTTTGACCTTGTTGATGCGCTGCTGCACCGCAAGGTATTCGAGAATACGTTCCTTCACCTTGTCGAGACCGTAGTGATCCGCTTCCAGCACGGCTTCTGCTTTGGCAAGATCTTTCAGAACCCGGCTTCTTTTTTTCCAGGGCACCTGCACCAGCCATTCGACGTAATTACGTACCACGGTGGCTTCTGCAGACATCGGCGACATCATGCGCAATTTCTTGAGTTCGGACTCAGCCTTCTCCCGAGCCTCTTTGGGCATACCCGCTTCTTCGACCTTTTGCTGAAGCTCCTCCATTTCGTTAGGAGCGTCATCCATGTCACCAAGTTCTTTCTGAATGGCCTTCATCTGCTCATTCAGGTAATACTCGCGCTGACTCTTTTCCATCTGCTTTTTCACGCGGCCGCGCAGGCGTTTTTCCACCTGGAGCAGATCGATCTCGGACTCCATGATCCCCAGGATATGTTCGAGGCGCTCGCCGACATCTCCCAGTTCCAGTACTTTTTGCTTCTCATCGTTGCGCAGCGTGAGATGCGCAGCAATCGTATCGGCCAGCCGGCCAGGGTCTTCAATACCGCTCAGGGAGGTAAGTACTTCCGGCGGTATCTTTGAGTTCAGTTTGACGTACTGCTCAAACTCAGACGTGACCGTACGCATCAGGACCTCGCCCTCGCGCTCATCGAATTCACCCTCGGCAATGGGCGCCGCATCCACTACAAAGCTGTCTTCGGTCTCCACGTAGTTGACGATTCCGGCACGGGAGACACCCTCGACCAGTACCTTTACCGTCCCGTCGGGCAGTTTCAGCAACTGCAGAATGCTGGCAACCGTGCCAATACCGAAGATGTTTTCAGGTGCTGGATCGTCATCCGCTGCGTCGTGCTGGGCCGCCAGAAAAATCTGCTTGCCGGACTGAACGGCTTCTTCCAGTGCGTTGATGGATTTTTCACGGCCGACAAACAGCGGGAGAACCATGTGCGGGAAAACCACCACGTCCCGCAAAGGCAGCATCTGGTAGCGGGTTCTGGGAGTTATGTCGTCGCTGGATTGTTCGTCGCTCATATTTGTGTCCATCACATCAATTCAAAATGACATCGGCTCTGGCCCCGCAGGCCTGCAACTAACCGAAACCGGTATAGAGTAAGTGTGAGGGCGCTTCCTCCGTATTTCAAGGAGCGGCCTGTAACGGCCCCCGTTCGAGCCGGAAATCGAGCGGTCAGGAGGACTGGCTGGAGACGTTGCGAGGCGCTTCTTCGTACATAAAGAGCGGCTGGGCCCCGGAATCGATGACATTCGCGTCAACCGTAACCCTTGAAACGTTGTCCATCGAGGGCAGCTCGAACATAGTCTCCAGCAGGGCTTTTTCGAGGATAGACCTCAGTCCTCGTGCTCCGGTCTTTCTCGCGAGCGCCCGTTTGGCAATAGCCCGGAGGGTGTCTTCCCGGATCTCCAGCTCCACGCCTTCCAGTTCGAAAAGTTTCTGGTACTGCTTGACGAGTGAGTTTTTGGGCTCTGTGAGAATCGTCACCAGGGCTTCTTCATCGAGTTCTTCGAGAGTCGCGATAACCGGCATGCGGCCCACAAACTCAGGGATAAGGCCGTACTTGATCAGGTCTTCGGGTTCGAGATCATTAAGAAACTCGCTGACCCGACGGTCTTCTGTTTTACTCTTAATATCGGCACCGAACCCGATGCCGGACTTTTCTGACCGCTCCTGGATCACCTTTTCGAGTCCTGCGAATGCACCGCCACAGATGAACAGGACGTTACGGGTATCCACCTGAAGAAATTCCTGCTGGGGGTGCTTGCGCCCTCCCTGTGGCGGGACCGACGCGATCGTCCCTTCGATCAGTTTGAGCAGTGCCTGCTGAACTCCCTCACCGGAAACATCACGCGTGATCGAGGGGTTGTCCGCTTTTCGGGAGATCTTATCGATCTCATCGATATAGACGATTCCGACCTGAGCCTTCTCCACGTCGTAATCACATTTTTGCAGCAGCTTCTGAATGATATTTTCGACGTCTTCCCCGACGTACCCCGCCTCGGTGAGCGTCGTCGCGTCGGCAATCGTAAATGGTACGTTGAGTTCATGCGCCAGCGTTTCCGCCAACAGCGTCTTTCCCGAGCCGGTGGGCCCGATCATCAGGATATTGCTCTTGGAGATATCGACATCGGCGGAAGTGCCGTTGGCGCCTTCGTGCTCGATACGCTTGTAGTGGTTGTAGACGGCGACAGAGAGGACCTTTTTCGCTTCTGACTGACCAATGACATAGTCGTCAAGCCGTTCGCAGATTTCCCGGGGCGTTGGGTACCGTGGGCCTGAGGCTTCCGAACTGTCGGCCTCCTCCGCTTCTTCACGGATGATCTCATTACACAGTTCGACGCATTCATCGCAGACGAATACCGAGGGGCCGGCGATCAGTTTTCGAACTTCGTGTTGACTCTTGCCGCAAAAAGAGCAGTACAGCAGCTTATCGCCTTTCTTGTCGTCGTCGCCGTCGGCCATATTTCTACGCGCCTCTCAGAGTGAAATACCAGACTGAAACCGGTTTTATCCCGTTTCTTATGTTCTAACGATGCAAGGTTTGGAAAAAAATTGCAAGTGCGCCGCTAGAGTCAGGATAATCTGTCGAGATTATTCGTCCTCGCGGCTTTTCAGTACGCGATCGACAATGCCGTACTCAACCGCTTCATGCTCGTCCATGAAATTGTCCCGCTCCGTATCCGCAGTGACCGTTTCCACATCTCGCCCGGTATGAACAGCCAGCACCTGATTGAGTCTTTCGCGTAGCCTCAGGATCTCGCGTGCCTGGATATCGATATCCGTAGCCTGTCCCTGAAATCCGCCCCAAGGCTGGTGAATCATGATTCTCGCGTGCGGCAGGGTGAACCGCTTGCCCTGTGCACCGCCCGCCAGTATCACTGCACCCATGCTGGCGGCCTGGCCGATACATACAGTACTGATGCTCGGCCTGACAAACTGCATGGTGTCATAGATAGCCATGCCCGCATTGACCGCGCCGCCGGGAGAATTGATGTAAAGGTGAATGTCTTTATCGGGATTCTCCGACTCCAGGAAAAGCAGCTGCGCCACGATCAAGTTGGCCATATGGTCTTCAACCGGGCCCACCATGAACACTACCCGCTCCTTAAGCAGACGCGAGTAAATATCATAGGCCCGCTCACCCCGACCTGTGGTCTCAATGACCATCGGCACCAGTCCGAGATTCTGCACCTTTGCGAGTCCAGCGCCCCCAGCATTATTTGTCATGTCTTCTTTCCGCTCACCATTGGGTTTATTCGGTATCGCCGCTTGCGTCCTGGGCTACTGTAGCAGGAGGCTGTGGACGCATGAACTCTTCAAAACTCACTGTCGTGTCATTTACCTTGGCCTCTTCAAGCAGCGCCTCAATCGCCTGCTCTTCCACGATCACTGACTCTATCTGTGCGAGGCGATTCTTGTCCTCGTAATACCAGCGGACAAACTGGTCGGGGTCACTATAGCTTGAACCCATCTCGACTACGCGCTCGCGGACCCGATCTGGATCCGGTTTGATCTCAAGACGTTTCACCACGCCATGCATCGCCAGACCCAGCCGCACTCGCCGGTATGATTCATCCAGGTAATTCGCCCGGTCAACGGGGGTATCGTGGGGCAGGCCCTGCTGCTCCAGCTGCTGGCGCACAGCCATGATAGCCCGGTTAATTTCCTCATCGACGAGGGCTGAGGGAACTTCGAATTCGTTATCGCGCATCAGGGCCTCGAGCACCGCTTGCCGAATCTGTGCGCGGGCGCGCTGATCGCGCTCGCGTTCAAGGCTGGTACGGATTTCCTGTCGGAACGCTGCCTCTGAACCATCCTCAACACCAAAGGTCCGGATAAAGTCTTCGTTGATCTCAGGCACTTCAGGTGCCCCAACCTCTTTGACGCTGATCGCGAACTCGGCACCCTTGCCTGCGACCTGTGCGCCGGGATAATCCTCGGGAAAGGTCAGTTGCACAGTCAGGTCGTCCCCGGCACGTGCGCCAGTGATGCCTGATTCAAACTCAGCCAGTAGTGCGCCCTTGCCCAACACCACTGGGTAATCTTTTGCCTCACCACCTTCAAAGGGCTCACCATCCACCTGGCCTTCGAAATCAATCACCACCCGGTCACCGGTCTCTGCAGCCTTGTCGACAGCTTCGAAACTGGTTCGCTGCTCACGCAAGGTTTCAATAGTGCGATCAATATCGGCATCGACAATCTCACACTGCTGGCGATCAATAGGCAGGTCACGGATATCAGTTCGGGGAACCTCGGGGAAGACCTCGAAATTGGCGATGAATTCAAGATCCTCACCACGGGCAAGATTCTTTGGCTCGATCGCGGGCGGTCCTGCCGCATCGAGCGACTCCCCATTAATCGCTTCGAGATAACTTGCGCTGATGATTTCGTCTGCGGCTTCCGCCAAGGCCTGGTTGGCGAAGCGTGACTCGATCACTTTCATCGGAATCTTACCCGGTCGAAAACCGGGAATCTTTGCGGTTCGGGCCAAGCGCTTCAGTCGCACGGCGACCGCACCGTCGAGTTGTTCGGCGGGCACCTTCACGGTCATTCGCCGACCAATGGCACCAGTAGTTTCAATGGATACTTCCATAATTCAGTCTACCTTGTCCTTATTTCTCTGGATTTCCCAAAATTTCACCTTTACACCACCTGCCCAACCTGATCGTCGCCCGCTCGATGGTGCCGGGAAGTCGGGGAGGTTGGTGCGAAAGGGGAGACTCGAACTCCCACGGGTTGCCCCACTGGCACCTAAAGCCAGCGCGTCTGCCAATTCCGCCACTTTCGCGCCCGAAAACCCCGATCGCTGCTATATCCTGATCCTGTTTGACTGGTGGGCCGTGCAGGGATCGAACCTGCGACCCGCTGATTAAGAGTAACCTGTAGATACCTATTATAATAGCGTCAGACAGGGAAATTATTGTCCTGTAGGAGTTTGGTAGGAGTAGTTGCAGTCTTCCTTCTTATCTATTGCTGGTTTGGTACCGGTCGCTCAATGTACGGTAGACCGTGAATTCTATATCAGTGCGGGCAACTCATCATCCAATTCAATGAAGTCTGTCGCCAATTCTTTCTCTAC
>Ga0315336_1002751_pt1 | contig 25734 bp, 25 predicted proteins | sample ASW5metaG_FD_204512 | JGI IMG/M metagenome (GOLD analysis project Ga0315336, IMG submission 204512) | Ammonia-oxidizing marine archaeal communities from Monterey Bay, California, United States - ASW #5 | ecosystem: Environmental > Aquatic > Marine > Intertidal zone | place: USA: California... | reverse complement strand
CGGGTGGCGTGTGGCGGAAAATATCGATTTCGCGGGCGTATACGGTGCCGTCTTCGGAGTACGTGAGGGATTTTTTTGCGCCATCACGGTATAACTCGTGCGTCTCCGAGTCGTGGAGCAAAGTGTCTTGCAGGGCGGCGTATTGGGTCGTGTTTCGGGTTTCAGTCTGTCGGGTTTTTCCGTCGTGGTGTTGGATACGTTTTACGGTGGTCACGTCGAGGTCACGTTTGTCGCCGGTGAATTGGCGGTATTTCTTAACCGTCGTTTCGATGTCGTAGGAAACGTCCCATTCGTGTGCGTCTTTGACAAGGTTGCGGAGTTCGCGGAAGGTGGGCGGCTCTTGAGGGTGTGTGCAGGCGGCGGCGGTGATGAGGACGAGTATCGAGATGAGAAATTGTCGCATGGTCGGTCCTAGGTTAAGGGGTTGGGGCGGGTGACATCGATGATGACGTATGCGAGGCATGCGCAGGTGAGAAAGGCTATCGGCAGGAGGGGCTCTTTATTTGCGTGGGATTGGGACGAGAAGAGGCTGCTGCCGCACACTCCCGGGTAGTCGATCACTTCAGTGACTTCAACGCCATCGGGGTTGGTGTAGGTGTGGAAGAGCCTGGGTTTGGACGGGAGCGGATTGGGTTGTGATTCTCGGGCATCGTGGACCATGGCGGCGGCGGTGATCGCGATGAAGAGGATGGTGGCGACTATGGCTGTGATCAGGATTCGCATGGTCGTAATTACTCCGTAGGGGTAGTATAGCGGATATACAGGGGATGTCGAGGTTTTATTCGCCACAGAGAACGTAGTGTTTCTAGGAAACACACTGCAGGGCGCTAAGCTAACATACTGTGTCATTGCGAGCGAAGCGCGGCAATCTGGTTCTCGCGATCACTCTTATCAAGCACGAAGCGGTTGGTGTTAGAAGATTGCCACGTCGGCGCTGCCTCCTCGCAATGACAGGGTAGGGCAGACCCTTCCAGGACTATATCGGGTTACTCATCCTCGTTTTCGGATTTGTCGAAGTTACCGTATTTCGCGATGATGAATACGGCGGCGAGTAAGCCAAGGGGCACCCAGAATTCGAAATTGATTCTGGACCCTCGAGCGTCGAATATGGGGTCATTGCCGCAGACGTAGACGATGCTGTTTTCGTCGACGACTTCCACGCCTTTGGGAATATCGAGGGCGAATACGGAATCGTCGATCGGTTCGTCGATGGAGTGAACGGTGATAGTGCCTTCGGATTGGGTTCCAGAATAGCCGGGATAAAAATATTCTCGTTCGAATTTCGTCGGAAGCCAGACGCCGGGTCGAACTTCGGTGGTTTCCGTAGTGGTGTATCGCCATTCTGGTTTAAAGCTGGCGTCGAGTGATTCGGCCTGGAGTATGAGGTAACTCTTGGCGGGGTCGATGATGTACCGGCGGCTGCGTTGATCGTCGGCGTCGTATCGCGGGCTATCGCCCAGTTTCGTGGTGAGCTGGATGGTGCCGTCCTGCAATAACGTGCATTTCGCGTGTTCGCGGTATCGACCTGTCAGAACCTCCTCGATATGAGTGTAGTTGTTCGTCAACCCCCAGCCGATTTCGGGTAGTTGATTCTCGTAGGGGTCGGAGATGCCGGCCCGCATTTCGCCGTCGTCGTCAGTCGACAGTCGTTTGTAAAATCCGTCGCGGTAGAGTCGGTCGACGGTATCAACGATGGGTAGATCTTTTGGATCGAGATCCAAAGGCGAAATGGAAATGATCAATTTGTTTCGTACTTTTTCGTGGTCACGTCGGATTCTGGTCGTGACAGTAAGGTCGCGGGCCCGGTGTTCGTGGTCGAGAACCTGATATCGGTCGGTGGTCAATTCGATATCGTAGGGGGCGGCTAACACACGTGCTTCGTCGATGCGTTGGAAGAGTTCTTCGACGGTGATGGCTTGGTCGGCATATGCGTGCGCCGCGGTGATGAGGACGGTTATCGAGATGAGAAATTGTCGCATTGTCGAGTGTGCTCCGTAGAGTCAGTATAGCGGAAATACCGGCGATGTCGAGTTTTTATTCACCACAAGGAAACTAGTGTTTCTAGAAAACACACTGCAGGACGCTAGACTAACAGACTGTGTCATTGCGAGCGAAGCGCGGCAATCTGGTTCTCGCGATCACTCTTACCAAGCACGAAGCGGTTGATGTTAGAAGATTGCCACGTCGGCGCTGCCTCCTCGCAATGACAGGGTAGGGCAGACCCTTCCAGAACTATATCGGGTTACTCGTCCTCGCAATGACATAGTCCGGGATGGCGGGGTGCTAGGCTGGAAGTTGGAGACCCGTTCCGGGTCCGGCTAAGCGCCTGGGTCGGGAGACCCTGCCGCAACGAGGGAAGGTGTTCTTCGTGGTGGGTCTGATCTTCGTGTTCTTCGTGGTGAAAAAATGTTAGCGCAATTGTGCTCGATAGGTATTGATTGTGTCGGATTCGTCAAGGGGGATTGGGTATGAAGGGATTGGGTTGTACACTGCAATCCGATGTGGACCTATTCGGTGTGATGATTCTGAGGAGACTTTTTTTATGTGTATGGGTGGCGCAAAACAGCAGCAGCCGTCGGGTGGGGGTGGTCCTGCACAGCAGATCGTTTCTCCGTATTCTTCGAGGTATAACAATGAATTACGTCAGATGCGGGAAATGGAAATGGTGCGGCGGTATCAGCCGGGTTATCAGAATACGGGCGGGTTTCCGAGGCAGCCGCGGTAGGTACTCGTCGTGTTCCGCGATGCGAAACACTTACAGCAGTTCGTAGGACGAACTGCAGGGTGCGGCGGGTTGAGAACGAATCGGGCGATTACGTTCCTTTCGTGTCATTGCGAGGAACGTAGTGAGGTGGAAATCTCTTAAACCAATAACGTACGTGCTTAATCCGATTCATCGCGAGAACCAGATTGCCGCGTCGGCTTTCGCCTCCTCGCAATGACGGGCGTTGCGAATGCAACCCCAATGGAGTTTCAAAGAAACTCCACATATTCGGTTAGTTGAATGATGGATTGAGATTTTTTTTCAGGGAGAACGCATATGTGTTTTATGTCTGGCGGTGGGGGAGGCGGCGGTGGCGGAGGTCCTACGGATTTCGGCGATCGGCCGCATGTGAAGTTGGGGTTTCCTGACCCGACGGAGAAGTTGAAGGAAAAGAGGCGTCGCCGGGAGTTGGGGCTTTCGGATGATGATGACTGGGATGATGGACCGGAGCGTTTTCGAACGAAACCCGCTCGGAGTAGCAATCCAATTGTCGGGGATTTGTAGTTTAACTGCCAGGGAGGAATTCTAAATGTGTTTTAGTTCGCCGAAAGTACCGAAACCGCCACCACCGATCTTACCGCCGGAGCCGCCGAAGAAGGTGAGTGAGGAGGATCAGTTGAAGAAGGATTCGGATAAACGTCGTGCACGGATGTTGCGTGGGATTGCGGGCACTCAGCGTTCGGGTTCGGGCGGATTGACGAATTCGGTGCAGTCGAAAGGCAAGACGCTGCTGGGTGAGTGAACGGTCACGGACCGCTTTTGGAACGACTGCGTGGCGGGAGTTTGACCTGTGGGTGTAGTTGTCGGCGTAGGGTTCGCGCGTTTGTTCACTTCCTTCACTCGTGCTTGAGTTTCCATTGGGTTGAGATCTCCACTTTCTTTTGGAAAAAAGAAAGTTCGCAAAGAAAACCGACGGATGCTATCGCATCCTGGATTGAATTAGTCGCGTAGATTCAGCGAGGGGAATGTTTATGAAAGAAGAAAAAACTGAAATGAAATCGGCGGACATGGATGACCGGGCAGCGTTGAAGCATTTTGAAAATCGTCGAGGTCAGTTGTTGAAGGAACGGAATACGTGGGATTCTTCGGCAAGGGAATTGGCGGAACATATCCTGCCAGAGTATGACCGGTATGCGGGTCTCCATCGTCATAATAAGGGCGATGTTGGGTTTGATTCGATTCTGGATTCGACGGCGACGCTGGCGAGTGAAGTGCTTTCTTCGGGGTTGATGTCGGGGGTGACAAATCCGGCGCGGCGTTGGGTTCGTCTGTCGTTTCCGAATGTGGCGTTCAGCGAGACGGGGCCGGTGAAGGAATGGTTGGAGGATGTGACGAAGGTGCTCCTGGAAGTGTTCGCACGATCGAATTTGTATAACGTGCTGCCGAGCTTGTATCAGGAGATCGGCGTGTTTGGCACGGGCGCGATTTATATTGAGGAAGATTCGAATGACATCATCCGGTGTTGGAATTTCGCGCCGGGGGAATATTGCCTGGCGACGGATCAGGGCGGTCGGGTGAATACCTGTTACCGCGATTTCACGATGACGGTGAATCAGTTGGTGGAACATTTCGGGTTGCATAATGTGAGCGCGCAGACGAAGTCGTTGTATGAAGGGAATAACGGACAGCAGGCGATTCATGTGACGCATGTGATTGAGCCGGTCGCGGTGAAGTTGGGATTGGACGCGCAGCTCCCGCTGAACTCGAATTTTCGGAGTGTCTATTTTGAGCGGGGTCGCGGGATGGATGATAGCCGCGGCTTTTTGGAAATCTCGGGCTATCAGGAGTTCCCGGTGATGGCGCCGCGGTGGAATACGGTGTCGAATGATGTGTATGGATACGGGCGTGGTCACAAATGTCTGGGCGATATTAAGCAGCTGCAATATCAGACGCGAGCGAAAGTGGAAGCGATCGAGAAGCAGGTACGTCCGCCGTTGAAGGCGCCGGTGGGGACGAATCCCGGCCAGGTATCGACGATGCCGGACCACATCAGCTTCTACAACAGCGTGGACCAGGCGGGTATCGGGCCGATGTATCAGGTGAATCTGGATTTGAACGCGGTACGGGAAGACATCGCCGTTCTTCAGGATCGCATCAATCGCTTTTTCTATGTGGACGCATTCCGCATGTTGAGTCAGATGGCCGGCCATGGTAAGACGGCAACGGAAGTGCATGAATTGCGCGAGGAAAAATTGTTGGCGTTGGGTTCGGTGCTGCAACGGTTGAATGACGAGTTGCTGGATCCGATGGTGGATCGGGTGTTTGGAATTTTACTGCGTCGCGGAATTATCCCCGAGCCGCCGGAGGATATCGAGGGGGAACCGATTCGAGTGGAGTATTTGTCAGTGTTGGCCCAGGCACAGAAATCGGAAGGGACCCAGACAGTGGAACGGTTGGTCGGCTTCTTCGGCCAGATCGCGAGTGCCACGGGCGACCGGTCAATCTTTGACAAGGTGGATGTGGACGAGTTGGCGGATAATTATGCGGAGTTGCTGGGTGTGTCGCCGAAGATTCTGGTGGATTCGAAGGTCGCGCAGTCGGATCGCGATGAACGGGCGCAGCAGGCGAAAGCGCAACAGGATATGCAGATGGCGGAGAAGGGCATGAACATGGCGAAGACGATGGGCGAAGTGGACGGCGGCGGCGACATGATGGCGCAACTGATGCAAGGCATGAATTGACCTTTTCTTTGAAAAAAGAGAAAGGTGCCAATCGAGACGATTGGTGCCAAAAGAAATTGACGGATACTGCCGTATCCTGATGGGGTCGAACCAGGGATTTCCGTTTGGTGTCATTGCGCGAATCCGAGAAGTGGCCAGAAGGAAATCCAGACAGAACCAAGGGGAACGCACATGGACGAAAACTCGAAGAAATTTATTGACAGTTTGCTGGGCCAGTCGGACGAGTCAAAGTCGCTTCCTTATATAAAGGAAGTCACGAGGTCGATGGAAACGGTATTGGGCACGCGGGACGGCCGGGCAGTGATGACGTACCTGTTGTCGTTGGCGGGGCTGCAGACCGGGTCATTCCATTCCCAGCCGGAGGTGATGGCATTCAACGAGGGCCGTCGCGATATGGCCATTCGGCTCAACCGAATGATCTGTGGCATTGACCCCGCCATCGCGATCCAGATGCAGCAGGAATATCTGGAGTTTGAGCTGGCGGGGAAATAAAAATGGAGGACGAATCGAGGATTCTGAAATAAACGGAGGAATTGGAAACCTAATTGTTCTATAGTTTGACAACGTATGTACTAGTAGTGATATATTTTGTCAATATCTAATTAGGCGACCTCTAATATGCTCCAAAAATTAAACCGCTTTTATCGAGAAAAGTTTTTGATTCAGTGGCACAAATACAGGAAGTCGCCGATCAAAGGAATGATTGTGCCAGTGGTCATGGCAGCTCCGGCCGCATTCGTTAGTTATTCGTTATTGCACGATAAATTTACCGAGGCGGTTGCGGCGCAGGCATTGTACGATTTTTTTCAAGCCCGTCCCTATGTCGTGTTGTTTTTTACTCTTTGGCCACTCTTTGGGATTCCGTTTTTCAGGCTGATCGGATGGTGGAATGACAAAAATTGGGACCTATTACGACCTTACGACAAACTCGAAACCAACGTCCTGATTGAATCCATCGAACGACTGGTCGAAAAAAAGTTGGTCGTATTTACGCACGCCTGCAACGAAATAGCAGATAAAAAGGCTAACGGGTTTAGTGTTGATAGCGCGGAGGTCAAGGTGAGTCGGAAAAAGGTGTTCAACGTGCATTCCCAGATGGCCGAGATTTCCTTGAATATCCACAACGTCTTCACAACTCTTGCAAGAAGAACCTTCAATCACAACGACGCGATTATTCGAGTCTTTTTTGCTGTGGTTGAGCAGACAGGCACGTCGACTTTGGGGAAGCCCGAATACGCGACCCGAGCCTTCGTTTATCCGAATCCATCGGATGGGGGTCCCAAGCGTAATATCGAATATTTTGAGGCTCCGAATTGTACTATTAATATTGCGGCTCGACGAGGCCGAACATTTGTAATCGAGAATATTGCGCGGACTGACAAGAGTATTTACAATTTCCATTTGGAAGACCCGGAACGCGAGGTTGGAGATCGGGGTTCGTTAATATGTTACCCAATATTCAACCAGCTGTATTTCCCGGACGAGTTGCCATACGTTGTTTGCATCCATTCTTCCAAACCTGCTACTTTTTTTGAGAGTAGCAATAGCATTGAGCAATATGACAAGATACTGGCTCCCTTCCGGACGCGCATTGTACTTGAATTAAAACGATTAGAAATGTCCAATGTATTAGGCTTGGTTTAGAAATTGTGGTACAATTTTAAGGAACTAAAAATGTCGGATAGTTTTGATGCAAAATCGGTGGTTGGCGGGGGCCATTTGACCGCCGCAGGGGGATACACGATGTCTAATACTCACGATAGATTTGTGATTAAGACGGCGGATATTAATAGGGTTACCGGTTCTATAGATATTCACCAACTTATCCCAGAGCCGATTAATGATGTGGGGCCTTCACTTACGTTCGTTTCCGAATTTGATAGCGACGAGGCGAAGACAGAAGAAAGCCTCCGCGAGCTCAGCGAACGCGTTCACTTGAGATTGGCTGACTAGTCCTTTCGGGAAAAATAGGCTTCACATTTTCGTTTGCCGTTCGTTCACGCCAGGTCGGCTCCTCTGACGCGTTCATAATTTGTAAGCGCGGACATCTCTTTGTGCTCTGTGTCCTCTGTGGTGATTACGAATCTGCGGACTGGATTAATCTTTGATGAGGGGCCCGGAGAAGACTTCCTGGTTGCGAATGTGGACGGTAACATGGTCGCCTTCGGTGGGTTTTTCGAAGGTGATTTTCTCGTTGACGTAGACGCGGCCGCCGGCGTTCTTTTGGGCCGGAATGGTATAGACGCGCTCGCCGTTGTGGAAGATGTCCATTTCTTCGTTGGCGGATTCGGGTTCGATGGTGAATCGGGCTTCGATGAAGGTGCCTTTTTTCTTCCAGCATTCGAATTCCACTTCGCCGCGGCCGACGCCTTCGGTCATGGGGAATTTCACTTCAAAATCCCAGAGTCCCCGATCGCCGAAGAGGAGGAAGACGCCGATGAAGGGGACAATCCACGCCCACCAGGGCATATCTCCGATGGTGAATGCGTATAAAACAACTTCACTCATTTTGTTCTCCCCACAATAAACGGTTCCGGTTTACGGGCTGTCTTAATCGTACCATGTTTTTCCGGAGTTGTGTCCGCGATCCTCGTAGCGACAGGGTCTCCTGACCCAGTCACGTTTGTTTCCGCCGCGAAGCCACTATGGTCTCGTCACGCGGGTTCGGGGTTGTCGGGAATTTTGGGATTAAGCCGAGCTTGTAGAAAATAGAGACGGGCGTAGGCGATGGGTAGGAGCCAGTAAAGAAAAACGAATTTCGTGATCGGAAGGCTTTTGTTTACGGTGCTCCATGCGAGAGCGCCTGCGAGGATTAGAGTTAAACAAAAGAGCGTGAATATGGAGAACGTGGTATCGGGCTTGAATCGGATGATTTTAAAGTGTGTGTGCGTGACCCAACCATAAAACAAAATACCGATGAGAAATGTCTGGGGTGGCATGACAACGAAATCATTCGGATCCAGGTTTAAAGGAATTCCCAACTGTTGTAGCCCTGACGGTACAAAGAGGATCCCGATAACCACCGCCATCGCTACCCAAGAGAATATCGGGAGGACGGACCAGAGGACGATTTCTCGTTTGGTGTTCACGGTCTCTTTTTTATCGGCGTTGCGTTCCGTCAATCTGATGTATACTCTCTTATAAATGTAATACATCTGGAGTATACGTTTGTCCTGTTCGAAATTCCATTTCCGAAATGTTCCGAGTCTTGTCTGTATCGCGTTGTTCATCTTCGCATCTTTTCCTTTTTCCACCTATGCGGCTGAACTATCGCGGCAGGAGGTTGCTCGGGAATCGTTGAAGTCGGTGGTGTTGGTGATCGCGTTGGATGGGAATGACGATCCGATTGGGCAGGGCAGTGGATTCGTGACGACGGACGGGTATGTGGTGACGAATCATCATGTGGTGGAACATTCAGTCCGCACGATGATTCGGGCGGTGGGGACGGACGATATCTTTGTGGTCGATGCGGTGGTGGCCGAGTCGCGAAAAAATGACCTTTCTCTTCTTTCGGTGAAGGGGTTGAATTTGCCGGGGTTGACGATAGCGCGTGATGCGGGGCCGAGCATTGCGGATACGATCTATGCCGTGGGGAATCCATTGGGAGCGGAAGGGACATTTTCGGAGGGCATCGTCAGCTCGCTTCGGAAAAACATTACGCCTTCACAAATTCAGTTCACGGCGCCGATTTCGCCGGGCAGCAGTGGCGGACCTCTGTTGAACGAACAAGGGGAAGTCGTGGGCATTGTGACGCAGCAGATCATCGGAGGCCAGAATCTGAATTTCGCCGTAGCGGTGAGTCATTACGACGAACTGCTTGGTGGAATCAAGTCAGGATTGAATGCGCCAAACCCGAAGTTCCGCGGCATTGTGCGATCGAAGCCGGCGAAAAAAGAATCGCCGATGGAGCCCGGGCAATTGTTGACGTTAGGGCTTGCGTACTTAACAGGCAAGGGCGGACTTGAACAGGATATTGAACGAGGCGTTCGTTATTTGGAGGAAGTGAAGGGGAAAGCCGGAGGACTCGCCTACGACGTATTGTCCATGTATTACTGTGGGTATAATTATGGCGATGGCGGGGACTTCGAAAAGGGAATCGAATACCTTAAAGTCGCGGCCGAAATGGGCTCCGCTTCGAGTCAGGCGTTTCTGTCGACGCATTATTTCAGCGGCACGGGAATGGAAACGGATCTTGATGCCGCGTACGAGTGGGCATTGAAGGCGGCGACCCAAGGGGACGAATTGGGCGCACGGGTGTTAGGCGAAATGTTTCTCAATGGTCTCGGTATTTCAGCCGATCATGCAGCCGCCTTGAAATGGTTTGAACTGGCGGCGAGCGGGGATCTCGACGACGGCGCGTCTGAATTTCGGCTGTTCCAAATGTATCGCCAGGGGTTGGGCACGCCGGTGGACGATGCGAAGGCGTTGAAATGGAGTAAGGCCGGTGCGGAGTTGGGGCATGCCATGTGCCTGTCGGAGTTGGGGCGCATGTATTTCGTGGGGTCCCATGGCGTCGAACGGGATTTCGCATTGGCGTCCTCCTATTTAATGAAGGCGGCGGACCATGAAACGGACCCTCAGCCTCCGGCACAGGCTACGTTGGGTCATATGTATTTGAACGGTCGAGGCCTGCCGCAGGACGATGGGATGGCGTATTTCTGGCTGAGCATCGCAGTGGCGAATGGAATGGAACCGGTCGAGGAAGTTTTGGAAAAGGCAACGGCGAGGTTAACACCTGAACGTCGCGCCTCGGAAGACAAGTTGATTCGAAAGTGGCTGGCGAAGCATTAATTTCGACGAAGCATGTTTGTCGAGTTGTGTAACTAGTTTTCCTCAATGGTGTATCTGTGTGTAGACCTGTTCCTCTCCCATCAAAACACCTCGTGGACAGTTACTTGTGTTAGGGAGAGGTTACATATAGACGTCCAAATTGTATTGTTGAAGGCCTAGGGTGTTATTGCTATTCTGGAACGACCTATAACACTCGAAAAAAACGAAGGAGACTGTGATGCCACCGGTAAATGAAAATGTCAAAGTACTCATTGAACGGATTTTTAATACGCGATTTTCTGGAAATCCTGGAGGATTGACTGTCGACTCGAATCCAAATGTTTGGACCAATCACGTACTGTATTCCTCTGACATGATTCATGAATGGCACGCCGCCGATGCGTTCAAAGATGGTAATGTGACCAATGTGGGGACGACCTATACATTTGAAGCTTTGAAGGCGTATTGGCGAGACAACGAATTTGTAGGACGGTATCTGGAAATTAGTGGACGTTGGTATCCGATTGAGTCAAACGCACACCACACTTTAACCATTCAGCATACAACGGCGAATCCCCCTGTCAGTACTCGAAGCTGGAAAATTGTAGCGGGCAAGAACGCGGCGCCAACCCTTGATACTGCGGTGAAGAAACACAAAAATTGGCTCATGAGCGAAGATTCTCCGAGTCTGTACGCGACCGATTCCGACGAATTGGAAGCATTGTCGAATCGGCTGGGCGAAAAAAATAGCAATGACGCAAACGAAAAAAGAGACCATTTAGGTGTCAAGTCAAAACCGGGCAAACAACGAAAAAAAGCTCGACGATTTGCGGGTCGTGTAAACGACGCTTTGGCAACATTGGAATCCGGCTCCAAGAATTTGGAATTGGCCGGTGAGGACATGGTCGGACGAGAAGTTTTGAGTATAAAATTATCGCTGTTCGAGCGAAAAGCCCAGGTAGAAGGGTTGTTGAAATATCTGGAAGATATCCATGACACGGTAACGGAAGCCCATTGGGACATCATTGCACCATCGGTGTATGCATATATTGACAGCATCAATCTGGGAAATCCGGATAATCACGACTTTTATTGATGACGAATTACGCCATATATCCCGATCCCAGTTCGTTCAGGGTGTTGATGTTCGCCTTTTTGCCGACGGTTGATCCGTCTTTGAGTGAATCGGGACGAGCGCGTGACCTATTGGTGCAGAAATCTGGATTGAATGATTGGGCCGAGTTCAAGACGACCTATGGCGTCAGTTTGTTGGAGCCGTGTTATCGGGCATTGACGGCGCCCACCGACTCAATAATGAACTATTACTTTGCCCTTCGAATGGCTTCGAATGACCATGCGAACGAATTGTTGGCGTTGTTGAGGTCGATTAACGAAATCAAAACGGACCGGATATTCTTTTTTGCTGCACGCGATGTCGCACCTCCGGATTATGCGTTCGGCGATCCCTGTGACGAGTTCGAGATTCTCAGCTTGTTACAAAGCCCAACGGGACCGATGATTCCCGACTATCTAAAGGGGAAAGGCGTAAACCTGGCCTCACTTTGGAGCGGCGCTCACCCCAGTTCCCATCCGGAATTCACAGGGAAAGGCACGACCTTTGTTGACCTGGAAGATGGGTGGAATCTCGAGCATCCGTATTACCAATCGCACAATCCACGGATTCTTTATGGGTGTAACCACGATGATACTAGCCCTCATGGCACGGCCGTACTCGGTGTTGTTTGTGGAGATGCCGGCATTTATGGGACGGCGCCTTTAGTCTCTCGCGTAGATTTGGCATCGGTTCACGGATTGGGAATGCCCATGGCCATGTTGCATCTGTTGTGGTGCAAGACGCGGTTGCCAGATGTGTTGTTACTTGAAGTTGACCAAGGTGATTTTCCGGTAGAACGAGATCCAATCATCTACGATCTAATCAACGAGTTCGTGGAACGTGGAGTCACGGTTATCGAGCCGGCCGGAAATGCCAACAGAAAATTGGACGAGACGTCATCGGGAATGGTCTGGCAAGGCGGTGACTCTGGGGCGATCTTGGTTGGTTGTTCCAACTCCGACCCGGATCTGCATGGCTATGAAGCGTTGCTGTCAAACTCTTCCACACGAATCGATTGTTTTGCATGGGGTGAAAACGTTCAAACCGCCAAAATAAATAGCTTGGGAAAGCCCGATACTGAACTCGATTTTAACGGAACCTCCGCCGCGTCGGCCATTGTCGCGGGTTGTGCGCTGGTGTTAATTGGGTTTGCACGAACACATGGACGTGAGTTGAAACCAGCTAAAGTTCGTGAATTATTGAGCGACAAGACAGACGGCCGTAATACGCCGGCGAATGAACATTATGTCGATACGTTGGGTGTGATGCCGAATATGAAGAACATCATCGACACATTGAAGAGTGATTGGAATCTGTAGGACGGCAATTCCATTCGTTATTCTTTAGGCGGTTCCATCTCATCATCTTTGCGCATGAGTCTCGTTCGTTCCAGCGTTTTCAGGTTGACGGGGAGTTTCAACTCTTGAGCGCCGTTAGACATGTAGATGGCAAAGTCGCCTCTGAGTTTATTGGCTTTTCCTCGGAAGTAGACGCGTTTGAAGGCTTCGTAGACGGGCAGAATATCTTCTTCGCCGATCCCGTCGCCGGTGTAGTTTTTGCCGTCGGTCGTGTGAATCATGCCGTGGCCGTCGATAAATTCATATCGGAAGTTTACGGGCGGGATGGGAGCATCGGTCGTATTGGCAATGAGATAGGTGAGCCGATACATGGGAATGTTTTTTCCATCGGTTCGTTTGAGTCCGTGTTGAAGCCGCGTGAAGGTGAGGGTCAGACCGGCTACTTCGATGGGTTGGTTTAAGGTGATGTTATCGGTGCCGGAAATCGTAAGCTCGCCGATGCCGAGCCGGACGCGCCATTCATCGTCTTCTTTCAGCAGGTCGAAGATCAATCGTTCTTCAACTTTCGGGACGGTTCCTTTTTCGAGTTCGTCCACCAACATTTCCGTGATGACCTCGCACAGTTTTTCCGGGTCGTTTTCTTCTTCGAACGTCTCGGTCAGCGCGTTGTCGAAAATCGGCTCGAGGAACTCTTCGGCAATGGTTTCGAAGTCGGGCCGCGTCTGTGAGATGGCGACATAGGCCTCGGTATCGGTGATCATTTTAGTTTCCCGCATTTCCCAGGTAGCTTGCAATACCGGTTCATCCAAGATTTCCTTATCAAACCCATCAAGCAGAATGGCGTCGTTGGTCAGGAAGTCAGGTTCCCATTCATCGGCGGATTGTGCCGCCTTATCCGAAGCGGAAAGAAACGTATAGGCCTTGCCGAAATCGCCGTTGAAGCTGGCGATGAGGAAACTGGAGAGGGCTTCGTGGGGTTTCGATACGGATAGACCGGCGGGGACGTCGACTGTACTGCCGGAACCCGAACTACTGGACGGAATCGATTCGATTGGTGTAGTGTCGGGCGCTCCGCACCCGACGCAGACCGCCATCGGTATTAGAATCATCCAACGTATGGTCTTTTTGATATGCTCACGGGCTTCCTCGGACTTCGGTGAAGCGATTGTTTTTAGGCCGGATTGGTAGTACTAACCTTTTGCTACAGAAGAGTATACGCGCAATGAACCGGAGAGGTCATACCAGGAATTCGGAGGCTTCGGGCCGGCCTCCTGTCCGCTATTAGGCAAACCTCAGTGTCGTTGACAAACCTTCGCGATCTGTATATGATTCGATTAAGTATTTCACGTGAATGTTGTATTTTGTCCGGATAGCAACGTTTTCGATCAGTGGCTGTTTTGCCATCCGGACACTTAAATATAGAATTTTGGAGGTTTTGAATGATGGTTCGATTGACCCTTAGGGAAAACTTGGTACGCACTTCCTTCCGTTTGGCTATCGCCTTGGTCTTTATGGCTTCTCTTGCGTTGTTGAGTGCTTGCGGCGGCGGCGGGGGTGGTGGTGGCGGAACTGATGGTCCTACCGGGTCTCCATCTGAAGGGCATGTCGCTGGTTCTTGGACCGGCAGTATCACGTCCCCTGTAACCGGGGATGGTTTCATCGCTTTCGATATTGCCGAAGGAACTCCGGTTCGTAATACATTGGATTTATTCGATGCGGCTCGCGGGTACTACAATCCCGATCCCGATCCCGATCCACCGGAACCTGGTGTCCCAATCCCGATCAGCGGTTATTGGACCGTGGATTTCGACGGCGATACCTACGATGATGCCGGATCGTTTACGGGAATATTCCTCGATGGCGTGATCACCGGATCGTTTGCGGCATTCTATGGGCCGTGCAGTTATGAATTCACGGCGACCGTTTCCGGAAGCATGATGACAGGGAGCTTCACGTCGAATTGCAAAGGCGTCTTGGGAACCTTCAGCGGAACCTATGTCTCGAGTTTGTTCGTACCGGTGGTCTACGGTGAGCACGAGGGAGTCATCACTTCGAACAATCGAGGGCAGGGCTTGGTTGGATTCTTTTATAACCAGTCCGGCGTCAATTTTTCCGGCAATGGTTATCTGGATTTCACGGGCGAAGGGGCGGATATCTTCGGGTTCATATCGGGCAGTATCGATGGAACAACGATGTATTACAAGCTATTTCCATATAAAATAGAATACGTGGGAGAATTCCAGACACCAGTTTATACTGTGGATCTTTCTGAATGCCCACTAAATTTCATGGGAGAGATCGATCTTGAAACGAACACAATCATGGGATCATGGGAGGCCTATCACTTGGAAGGTGATGAATATGATTGTGAGAATAATCCCGAATTATTCGGTGATTGGGATGTGACCCTCTAACAACACTATCCACATAACGAAAAATCTAAACACCGGCCGGAAATACATCGGCCGGTGTTTTTTTTGCGCGCCGAGCTGGCTGAGAAACGAACTTAGCTCGTAGCGTCATTCCTTCCAATACCTCCTGATTGTGTCGTATTCGTCGTGGGGGGTAGTTTCGGTTTTTGATTCGTGGGAAAATCGTTGAACGTTAAGCGCGGGCTACCTGAAGGGGAATGTTATGAGCGATGAAGTTGTAGAGAACCCGGGGGACGGGTCGAATTATTTGGCGGAGTCGGTGTCGGAGAATGATGGCGGGCTTTCGGGTGTGCCGAATTTGTTGGATGGGTCCGGGGACGATTCTTCGGGCGCGTTCAATTCAGAGAACGATTTTTCTTCTGCGCCGGAGTCGTATGAAGCGTTTGATTTACCGGAAGGGTTTCAGCTGGATGAGGTGCTACTGGATCATGTCGCTCCTGTATTGCAGGAGTTGGATACGGACCAAGGTCAGGCCCAAAAGCTGGTGGATGCGTATTCGGAATTTCAACAGACTGAGAACGAACGCTTGCAGCAGGAGTATGTCGATACACAGATGGAATGGGTGAAGTCTCTTGAGGAGGACCCTGATTTTGGGGGGCGTGGCGAGGAGGGCCGTTCGCGGTTCAATGCCAATGTCGCGTTTGCTCATAAGGGGGCCAATTATCTTGGGGAGGATTTCGCTCAGACCTTGGGTGAATATGGAATGCAGAATCATCCGGTGATTGTCCGTGCGTTGGCCCAGCTGGGTCAGGTGGTGGGCGAGGCCCGGTTGGTGACGAGTGGGGAACGGCCGCGGACCGAGAAGCGCGCGGCGGACGTCATGTTCCCGAGTGTCGCGGGCAAATGACGCACCTCCACTTTCTTTTGGAAAAAAGAAAGTTCGCAAAGAAAATCGTGAAAAACTACGTTTTTCTAATTGGTATGAGTTCATCAAGAAGCCTAGGGGACGGGGGTATTGGCGAAGCCAAATTGAATGCCTCCGTGAGGCCGGGTAGGTCCGTTGGAGTAATCCAATGGCAACTGTTGGTAACACGTATCTGACGCTTGCGGACAAGTTTAAGCGTCAGAATGGAAACGAACAAATCGCCGCTATCATTGAAATGTTGGCGGAATACAATTCTTTTATACAGGATGCACCGGTTATCGAGTGCAACAACGGTACGAAACATCGTACGACAATGCGCACTGCGCTGCCTTCGGTGGCCTGGCGTGTGTTGAATGAAGGCGTGGAAGAATCGAAGAGTACAACGACTCAGGTCGATGACACCACGGGTATTTTGGAAGGCTGGTCCCGCGTGGATCAGGCGCTGGTCGATATGGCTTCCGACAAGGCCGGTTTCAGATTGTCTGAATCCCGCGCATTTTTGGAAGCGATGAACCAGGAAGCGGAATCGGGTCTGTTTTATCACAACACGAATACGGACCCTGAAAAGATTCTTGGGCTTGCACCCCGCTTCAACGATATCTCGGCTTCGAATGGTCAGCAGATTATTGATGCGGACGGAACGGGTTCGGACAACACGTCCATCTGGTTTGTGACGTGGGGCGAAAATGCCTGTCACTTGATTTATCCCAAAGGCACTACGGGCGGTCTCCAGCATGAAGACCTCGGTCTGGATACGGTGATGGATGCGAACAACAATCCGTTCCGTGCCTATCGTGACCGCTATTGCTGGAACCTCGGCGTGACGGTGCGCGATTGGCGTTCAGTATCTCGCGTGGCGAATATTGATGTCCCGGCGTTGAGCGTGGATGCAACGACAGGCGCGAATCTCTTCGACAAAATGGTTGAAGCGTATTGGAAACTTCAGAATCACGGTACGGCGCAGGGCAAGAAAGTGATTTATGCCAACGCGACGATTCTGGAATATCTGGATGCTCAATCGCGCCTTGGAAATTCGAACGTGCAACTTACGTGGCGTGAAGCGGGGCCGGATAGTGAACCGGTATTGCATTTCCGCGATATGCCGATTCGTCGTTCGGATGCGTTAATCGTCAACGAAGAACGCGTGGTTTAACTCAGTTGGATTGAAAGGAAATCGATCATGATATTTGATGCAGAAAATAGATTCAGCCATGACCAGGCGATCACGGGCGACGCAGCGTCCGAGAACCTGATCGACCTGGGCGTCGCCGGTACGCCGGCGAATGGTAATGCCCTAGTCCGAAATATCGGTAAAGGCGAAACCCTGCGCGTGGTTGTCAGCGTGACAGATGTCACTACGGGCGGCGCGCTCCAGGTGGACTTGGAACAGGACACGACGGATGCATTTTCTTCCGCGACGGTCCTCGCTTCTGAGTCGGTAACGGTCGGTTCCGACCCGGGCGATGAAATCATGTTTTACATCCCCGATACGGTGACGGAACAGTACATCCGTTTGAATTACACCGCGAGTAGCGTCAATTTTAAATTGGACGCCGGCATCGTGGGCGGATACCAAAGTAATTCCTAGGAAAGGGTTTCTGAATGGCTAAAACAGTAGTCACACCGATTCCTGTACGGGCAACGAAGCGGGGTTTCTGGGGCGTGAAGAAAGGCTTTTCACGTCTGATGGAACCGGGTGAGGAGTTCGTGGTACCGACGAATCTGTTCAGTGCGAATTGGATGGAGAAAATCGCGACCAAGCCGAAACGGAAACCGAAGGCGGGGCGTAAGCCCAGGAAGAAGCCGGGTCCAAAACCCGGTGTGAAGTAGCCCCTATGGTCAGTGGGCCGGGAGATTTACGAAGCAACTATGCGGACTTACCCACTCCCGGTCCACTTACCTTTTTTTGAAAAAAGCGGTCACGGACCGCCTTTGGAGCCACTTCGTGGCGGCACAGCCAGTGAGGGGAATGTTCGACTAAGGTCCCTGCCACAACGAGAGAGGGAACACGGATGAAAATCATAGCACTTTTACTTTTAGTATTGACCACCGGCTGCGCGTCTACCGGCCCGGTGATAAAGAAGCAGGCGGATGGGTCGGTGACGTTTGAGAATCGGTCGTATACGGTGGGGCCGGCGCAGTTGACCGGGGCGTCGAATGATTTTAATGGGGCGTATGAGATTAAGCCGGATGGCACGGTGGTGATCATGATTCAGTCGGGACAGGCGGTGGAAAGCGCGTCGTCAGAGAGTCCGATTAAGGATATTACGGAATTGATTTCGGTGGTGAAAACGCCGTGATTCTTCGAATCACTTAAGGCAGTTCGTACCGAACTGCAGGGTGTGGAGACTCTGCCACTCCAAAGGAATGAGGATCGTCCCTTTGGTGTCATTGCGAGCGAAGCGCGGCAATCTGGTTCTCGCGAGAATGTTCATTTGGAAGCTGCTAACGAGAGCGTGGTCGTCTCGAGAACCAGATTGCCACGTCACTCCGTTCCTCGCAATGACACGAACGTGGAGTCTCGAATTGAAACGAAAAGCGACGAACCCAAAACGATGAAGGAATGATGCAATGGCTTCTAGTGTAGAGATTTGTAATATGGCGTTGGGTGAATTGGGGGTGTCTGAAATTCAGATGGTCGGAGAGGACTCACCGCAGGGCAAGAAGTGCGAGTTGTATTACGAGCGGGTGGTGCGGGAAGTATTGCGTTCTCATGAGTGGTCGTTTGCCACGGTAAATTTGAGCCTGGCGCGTCATGCGGAAGAGCCGCCCACGGATTGGGTGTATCGATTTGATTTTCCGCCGGATTGCGAACGGGTGATTAGTGTGTATGTGGATGGGTCGTCCCGATCGGATGTACCGATCGAGTATGAGCTGCAGTTGTTGGACGACAAAAGCGGTGTGACGATGCTGGCCGATACGCCGGACTTGTGTCTGCGGTATGTGACGAGCGATATCCCCAGCGCGATGTACGATTCGATGTTTTTAGATGCGGTGGTGTGGCGATTGGCGGAGAAGCTGGCGGTGCCGTTGACGCGCAAGGCGGAGTTACGGTCCAACGCGTTGCAGATGTATCGCGTGGCGTTGGGTTCAGCGATCGCCACGGATATCAACGAGCGGCATCCGGGTGGTAAACGCGTACCCGAAGCCCTCAAGGCAAGGAACTGACGTTTCGGGATTTGAGAAAAACATTCGTTCAGACTAGGCACGACCGGACCGTTGACGTTAGGGAGATCTTCAGTGGCAGATAAACTTCAAATGACTTTTACTGGGGGAGAATTGTCCCCTCAGGCGCATGGCCGGGTGGATTTGGCGAAATATCAATCCGGGTTGAAGACGCTGCGCAATTTTTATGTACACCCGATTGGCGGCGTGGTGAATCGGCCGGGTACCGAATTCGTCGGATACACGAAGGAACAGGACTATCCCGTTCGCGAAATTCCCTTTGAGTATAACGCTGACCAGCAGTATGTGTTGGAATTCGGCAACGAGTATATGCGGATAAAAAAAGACGGCGTCTATATCCAGGACAAGGACGAAACGGCTGTACTGGGGATCGATATCGTCGTATACGTACCGTCCTCCGGGCCGGTCGAATGGCTTTTAACCATCAACGCTACAGGTCACGGATATGCGGAAGGCGACACCGTTTGTTTTCAAGAGGTGGTTGGAACGAGCGAACTAAACGGACGATGTTTTACGGTCGAATATTACGACGCGAATAATTTTAAACTGAAGGACCCCGGAGGCGACTATCCGACTGACGGTCCGTATTCCGAATATGTTTCGGGCGGTAAAATGAAGACGATTACGACGATCGAAACGCCGTATATTCGCAACGACGAAATCGACGATCTCGCCAATTTGACCTATGACCAATCCGCCGACGTATTAACGGTTTGCGTGGGCGGACGTTGGTGGCCGAGAGAAATTACGCGCGGGGCGGAAGGTCATTATGATTTCAATATGAGCTTGATTTCATTCAAACCTTTGATTAGCGCGCCGACGATTTCGGAGGTCAATCAGAGATACGAGTGGAGCATTTCTTCCATGGAAACCAGCTCGGCAGGGCATTTGTTAAATTGGCCAGACGCCAACGAACGACTGCCGTGGAGCATCATCGGAATTGGGACGCGCATCACGATCGACGACATTGAGACCAATCCGCCGGGGGGAGATTACGAAACGAAATTGAATGGAAACTCCTTCATCATTCTTTCGAAAGATACTTCAGATAAAAATCTCCGACTTGCGAATCTCGATGGAACCCCCTTAGATTCCAGTGGATGGAGTACCGGCACGTACGTGGCAAACACGGGACGCATTTATCAAAACGGCCCCCTTCGATTCCGTGTTACCGCTGTGAGTCCAAAGGGCGAAGAATCACTTTCGTCACCTTATGGCGAAAAACCGCACTTCATCGATTCAATTCCTTCGTCCCGCTACTTTGCTCAGGTTAAATATACTCCACCTCCCGGTGAAGACGTGGACCATTACAATTTTTATCGCATGCAGCAGGGCATTTACGGGTTCGTGGGTACCTGGGACGAGTTTCCCTATTTTGCACAAAACATCGAGCCGGATTTGACCGATGTCGCTCCGCCGGAAGAGGCTCAAAATCCGTTTGCTGAATTGGAAGATGCCAACAACATCAGCGGGTTGACGAACACCAATCCAGTGCGCGTCGAGACACGCGTGGCCCACGGCTATTTGGACAAAGATGTGGTCTATATGAATCGGTGTTATGCGACTTCCGAGATTTCGACGATCACCAAGGCGGAACAGGCCGTGTTGACGACGGTGGGCAACCACAATCTTGATAACGGGGTTGCGGTACACATCACCGACGTATCGGGAATGACGGAGGTCAACGATACGACGTATTACGTCGCGGAAAAAACAGCGAGCACGTTCAAGCTTTCCAACATTACCGGCGATATCATCAAGTCCCTCAATTTCGGTGCATCGGGAACCGGCGGTTTGCTCAAGGCGACGACGGTGGAACTGAACAGAGACTATTTCCAGGTCGAGGTCGTGAGCGATACGGAATTCGACTTGTACGATTTTAATGGCGAAGCGACGGACATCGATGCGTTCGGGAATTTTGCCACGCCGACCATTACGGGAATCACGAAGGCCAATCCGGCGTTGGTGACCGCAGCGAAGCATGGCTTGAAGGACGGCGACAAGATCTACATCGAAGATGTATTGGGCATGACCGAAATTAACGATATGTTTTACGTGGTTCATGCGGCCGACACCGATACGTTCAAATTGCGGGACACCGATCGGTCCAACGTGAATTCGGCAGGCTACACGACCTATATCTCCGGCGGAACGATTTACCCGGGCGTGGTACATCGGTGTGACCCTCAACATTATCCAGGTACGGTTTCGTTCCATGAACAGCGTCGATTGTTCGGGCGATCCGACAAGCATCGTCAGCGAGTCTGGGGTACGCAGATCGGCAATATTTACAACATGAACGAAACGCGTCCACGGAAGGCGGACGATTCGTTGCAGTTTGACCTGGTGGCCACCCGAGCCAACGAAATCCGGCATCTGGTGTCCATGCAGAAGCTGTTTATTTTTACAAGCGGCGGCGAATGGGTGAGCGACTCGGGCGACGCGGGATATATACCGGAGAATATTCGGAATCGTCCTCATTCGACGAACGGGACGTCGGTGAATCCGCGGCCACTTCAAATCGGCAGCACGATTTTGTATGTGCAGGAAATGGGGAATTCGATTTGGGATTTGCGGTATTCATTCGAGGCGGATTCCTACGGCGGGAACGAAATATCGATCATGGCGGAGCATTTGTTTGAAGGCGTCCAGATTGTGGATTGGGCCTATCAGCGTGTGCCGGGCCATATTGTTTGGTGCGTGTTGAGTGATGGAACCATGGCAGCGTTAACCTATCTTCCCGAACATCGTATTTGGGGATGGAGCCGCCACGACACCGACGGCGAATACGAATCGGTGACGACGATCAATGAAGGCGACGAAAGCGTGGTGTATGTAACGGTCAAGCGTACGTTGAACGGAAAAATACGTCGGGTATCCGAACGCTTCCATACAAGGACGTTTTCAGATGTGCGAGATTGTCACTTCGTGGATTGCGGGTTGAAATTGGACAACCCCATTCTGGTCGACAACATCGTTACACAAACCAATCCCGATGTGAATCACATACGAGCATTGAGTCATGGGTTGACCGAAGGCGACCTGGTGGATATATCCGACGTGGTCGGAAAGACGGAGTTGAATGACAACCAATATGTTGTCGTCGCAGAAACGACCGACTCCTTTGAGCTGGCCAGCCCTTTTACGGGCGACCACAATACGATACTGAATATCGCGCAGGCAGGACCGACCGATCCGGCCATCGTCACGTTCGGGCAATTGGGCGCTTCAAAACCGATGGAAGATATCAGTACCTCGGCCGGTGGGCAGCCAGGCGTAGTTACGGCGACCGCCCACGGATTCGAGAATGACGAAGTGGTCTATATCGAGGACGTCGTCGGGATGACGGAAGTGAATGACACGGTATTCGTCGTCGCGAACAAGACGGACGATACCTTCGAGTTGAACAAGATAACGGGCGGCGTCGAAGACACAAGCGGCTACGCGGGGTATGACTCCGGCGGAACCGTGAAGAAATGCACCGCCGTTCATACGTTGGCCGACGGCGACTATATCAAGATCGTAAACGTTGACGGCGTTACCGATCCGGTCTCGGGTGAAAGTTTAGTGAACAGACATTATTTTACCGTCAATAATTCGACGACACACACCTTCGAATTGCAGACCTGGGCCGGTTTGGATGTCGACATCAGCGGACAGGATCCGTACATCGGCGATGGCCGGACAGAAGGCGTGACGCGCATCGAGTTGGAAGCCATGTCTCCTTATGTGGAAGGCGGGCTGATTCGAGAGGCGTTTGAGACGGTTTCTGGCCTGGCGCATTTGGAAGGGGAAACGGTTTCGATATTGGCGAACGGAAACGTGGAACCTCAGCAAGTGGTCGCAAACGGAAAAGTGACCTTACCATCCGGTGCGGCGGGTCGGATTCATATTGGCGTACCGTACGAGTCGCAGTTGGAGTCTCTTGACGTGGGCGATGTGCAGGGTCAGTTGGCGGGCAAGATGAAGAATATGTCGAAGGCGATTTTCCGGTTGTATCGGACGAGGAGTCTCCATGCCGGACCGAGTTTGAACAAGCTTTCCTTACTAAAGGAACGCGAGTTTGAGGATTACAACGAACCGACGGCGTTTCAGACGGGCGAATATCACCTGGTGGTGGATCCGGAATGGAATTATGCGGGCTCCATCGCGGTGCAACAATCCGACCCGTTACCGGTCACAATTCAGTCGGTCGGTTTCGACGTAGACATCAGCAACATCTAGCACCCACGGGGTGCTTTTGGAGCCACTTTGTGGCGGCATAGCCTGAGTGTGAGTCGATGGGCTGCGGGGTGGGGTGATATGAAGTTTCGTTGAAACTTCTTAAGCGTTTCCATTTATGGGAACGCACGTCATTGCGAGGAACGTAGTGACGCGGCAATCTCTTAGGTGAAAGGTTTGCTGAATGGAATGAGGTTTCGTACCGGTTGGAACGAACGTCGAGACGTTTGTCTTCCTTGATAGTAGTCATCTCGAGAGCGAGATTGCCACGTCGGCTATCGCCTCCTCGCAATGACACGAGAGGTGAAGTTTTTGAAGCTGCGAAAGATTAAACGAATTTTTGGAGGGTTCCAATGTTCAACCTGAAAACAGCGAATGAGGATCGGCTGGGCGTGAGTTTGGGGTTTGATCAGCAGATGGTTGAGTTTGTGGGTGAGCGGATGCGGACCCGGGATGTTCGTGAGATTCAGTTAGCGACGGGGATGGACCAGACGATGGTGCTGCAGGAATCGTTGCGGGTGTCGTGGTGGAAACGAATGTTTTATCTGGAACGGAAACGGGTGATTTATCCGTTGGCATTTGGCGGAATTTCGACGCATCCGGAAGAAGAGTGGATTGGTATTCCGTGGTTTTTAGCGACGCCGCAGATCGAGGAGTATCCGGTGTTTTTGATGAAGCAGATGAAGGAAGCGATGGCGCTTCATTCGCAGCGGTATGGACGGATGGAGAATTACGTTCACGTGGAAAACGAACCGTCCATCAAATTACTGACTCACTTGGGATTTACATTTGAGGACCCGGCGCCATGGGGTGTCCAGGGCGCTTTGTATCGAAAATTTCATTGGAGTAAATGATATGTGTTACGTACAAATGATCATGGCGGCCGTGGGAATTGTGACGGACGCAGCCAAAGGGGTTCAGCAGCGGAAAGCGGAACAGCGACGTCTCAAATATCAATCGGCCATCGCGCGGAACAACGCGATTACGACGATGCACAAAGCGAGAGATGCGAAAGAGCGGGGCGAAAAAGAACTCGTACGGCATTCTCGGTCGGCAGGTAATCTCAAGGCTCAACAGGTGGCGGCCTTTGCGGCAAACGGGTTGAACCTTGGTAGCGGAAGTCCGTTGACGACGTTGGAAGACACGGCTAAGTTGGCACGCACCGACCAGGAAACCATTCGCGAAAACACGCGTCGTGAAGTGAGCCCGTTGCTGGTGCAGGCCAGCCAATTCGAACGGCAATCCAACCAGCTCACGAAAATAAGAAAAGACGCCAAGAAAGCCAACAAGAAACGAAATACTGTCTTCTTCATGACAGGCGACCCATTGTGGCTCGGCAGCAGCACGGATGCGCAAGCGCAAAACGCCGGCAACATGCTTGGAGCGATCGGTGGAGCGGCGGGTGGTGGTGGCGGTTTCGGCGGCGGTGGAAAATAGTGCGTCAGTACGCTCAACACCAATCAATTCGAACTATCGCCATTAACGCGATATCACGAAATTCAGACTAAGGAGAATACACATGCCGATCGTTCCATCGTCGAACCAGTTGGGGAATTTGCGAGTCAACCCCGACGGGACGCCGCTTCAACAAGACGATTCCAAACACCTCGATTTCGGGGAAGCCCACGCCGAGGAAATCGGGCGAACCGGTAAGGCGCTCCAACAGGGAATCCGAAAAGGCGTTCAAGGCGCCAAAAAGCTCGACGGAAAGTTCAAAAAATTTCAGGACGAACGTGACGCGGTCAAAGTGATGGACGGTGTGGAATCCGGCAAAAGTGAAATGGATGACATTATCCGAAATCCGGAAACCGGGCTGTTGACTCGTAAAGGAATGGCTTCCGAAGGGGTACGAGACGAGGCGATGAAGAAGCTCGACGAAACCGGTAACCGAATTCGCGATGGACTAAAGCCACGTGCTCGGGATGCGTTCACCGTTCACTGGGGAAATTACACGACTGAGACTCTTGCCGAAATGGGCGGCTTTGAAGAACAGGAACACGAAACGATAAAGCGCGCCGTCGGCGGGAAGTTTGTGGCCAATGCTCTTTCGAATATCGGCAACCTTCCGGCTCAAGCCAAGGAAATGGGAGAAACAGTTTCTGTTCCCGATGGAGAGACGCAGGAACCGGTCCAGGTGGCATCGTTGGACCTCTTGTTCCAGAACATTATGCGGCAAACGGAAAATCAGGTATCGGCCTTTATCGAGGATCCTGACGAGCGGGCAGGCTTAATGATCCCATTTCGAAGCCAAGCCCACACGAAAGTGGCGGAAACTATTGGCGAAACAGATCCTGCAGCAGCGATCAATTATGTGGAGCAGAACGCCGAAGAAATGGTGCCGGAACGTCGCCAGGGGACGATCGAATTCTTTAAGGAAAGGCAACACCAACAAACGGTGCAGAC
>Ga0315336_1002749_pt1 | contig 25773 bp, 23 predicted proteins | sample ASW5metaG_FD_204512 | JGI IMG/M metagenome (GOLD analysis project Ga0315336, IMG submission 204512) | Ammonia-oxidizing marine archaeal communities from Monterey Bay, California, United States - ASW #5 | ecosystem: Environmental > Aquatic > Marine > Intertidal zone | place: USA: California... | reverse complement strand
ATCTGCGATGGCAATCTTGCCGAGGGCAGCATGCGCTGCGACGCCAATGTCTCGGTGCGCCCCGCCGGCCAGGAGGAATTCGGTGAGCGGACGGAAATCAAGAACATCAATTCTTTCCGTTTCGTAGAGCGCGCCATCAACTTCGAGATTCAGCGCCAGATCGATGTGCTGGAAGCCGGCGGCATCATCGAGCGGGAAACTCGTCTATACGACCCCGACAGAGACGAAACCCGCGCCATGCGGGGCAAGGAGATGAGCCAAGACTACCGTTACTTTCCCGATCCTGATCTTCTGCCGCTGCAGATCAGTCAAGCCTTCGTTGACGACATTGGCAGCCACTTGCCGGAGTTACCCGAAGCTCGACGCACGCGCTACATCGAAGAGCTTGCGCTTACCCCGTACGACGCCGGTTGGCTGAGCAGCGATCCCGACGTGGCCGACTATTTTGACCAGGTATTGACCGAGAGCGGCAATGCGAAACAAAGCGCGAACTGGGTGATGGGCGAGATTTCCGCACACCTGAACAAGAACGATCTCGACATTCTCTTCAGTCCCATCACCCCGCAGCAGCTCGGCCGCCTCGTGACTCGCCTGGACGACAATACGCTATCGTCGAAAACTGCCAAGACGTTGTTTGAAGCCCTTTGGTCCGAGGCTGGCGATGTCGATGAGCTGATCGAATCGCTCGGTCTCACCCAAATGAACGAACCTGGCGAACTGGAGGCCATCGTCGACCAGATCCTGGCTGACAATCCCGCACAATTGGAACAGTTGCGCAGCGGCAAAGACAAAGTATTGGGGTTTTTCGTCGGCCAGGTAATGAAGCAAACTCAGGGCAAGGCCAATCCGCAGCAGGTCAACGAGATTATCCGCGGTAAACTGTGACCCCTACGGGGAACTAGCGTCCGTAAGCTTGCGATAGTAAGCTCTACGGGTTTCACTTGAATTGACGACTATCCGATACAAAACGAAGGGGGAACTTTGAGCGATCAACCATTACCCGCCGTACCTTATCTGAAGATTCCTAAGGACGGCGAACCATATCTGGAAGGCTATAAGTGCGGCGCTTGCAGCGCGACGTATCTGGGGGAACGCGCAGTGTGCTCCAAGTGCGGCGCTCGAGACCAGATGGGTACAGTGACCTTGCCCAACAGCGGCAAGCTGTATTCCTACTCGATCGTGTACCGATCGTTCCCTGGCATCGACGTGCCCTATATCAGCGCCGTTGTCGACCTCGACGACGGAACGGCGATCAAGGGCAATCTGATCGGTGTCGAACCGGATCCTGCCAACATTGAATTTGATATGCCCGTGGACGTGGTTTTTGACGACGCGCTCGGCCGCAAGGACAGTGACGGCAATGCCTATATGGCTTACTTCTTTCAACCCAAGGCTAGTTAACAGGAGATCTTCATGACCGACGCATATATTGTTGGCGTAGACATGATCAAATTCGGGCGCTTCCCCGAAAAAACGGTTCCGCAAATCGGCGCCCAGGCCGCACTGATGGCATTGGACGACTGCGGGCTCACCATTCACGATATGCAAGCGCTGTACAGCGGCAACCTTGGCCAGGCCTCGGGCATGGTCGGGCAGCGCATGCTGCAAGAGATTGGCCAGACCGGCATCCCGGTAGTCAACGTGGCAAACGCCTGCGCTACCGGCGCCACCGCGTTCCGCGAAGCCTGGGCATCCGTTAAAGCCGGGCTGTACGATTGCGTCCTGGCAGTTGGTGTGGAACAGATGGGCAAAGGTTTGTTGGGCGGCACTGGCGGCGGTACCGGCATCCCGAAAGAAGGCCTGTTCGGTTCCGGAACTATGCCCGCGGTATTCGCCGAAGCCGGCATGGAACACAGCCGCAAGTACGGCACCACCTTTGAGCAATTCGCCAAGGTTTCCGTTAAGAACCATCATCACTCCACGCTGAACCCGAAGGCGATGTATCAGATCGAAACACCGCTGGAGACCGTCATGAACGCGGAGATGATTTCCTATCCCAATACCAAGCTGATGTGTTCAGTCAACGTCGACGGATCTGCCGCGGCAGTGATCTGTTCCGAGGCCAAGGCCAAGGAGCTCGGGCTGATGGGCCGCGCAGTTAAAGTGCGCGCATCGGTCCTGGCCTCTGACCCATGGCAGGAACGTGATCTGGTCATGCCAGACGTTAATTCCTGCACGCGTCGCGCAGCCAAGGAAGCCTATGAAATGGCCGGGCTTGGAGCAGATGATATCGATCTCGTCGAGCTACACGACTGCTTCGCCACGGCAGAGATTTTGCACTACGAAAATCTCGGCCTGTGCGCGGACGGTGAAGCCGGCCGCATGGTCGACGAAGGCGAGGTCGCCTTAGGCGGACGCGTTCCGGTCAATGTTTCCGGCGGCTTGTTGTCAAAAGGCCATCCGTTGGGCGCAACCGGCATCGCCAACATCTACGAAGTCAGCACCCACCTGCGTGGTGAGGCTGGCGGTCGTCAAGTGGAGGGCGCACGCATTGGCATGACCCACGTTATCGGCCTCGGCTCTGCCTGCGGTATCCACATTCTGGAAAAAGTCTAAAGCGCTAAGCGCTCAGACAATAAAGACCACGCCGGGTGCGTTCACGCGCATCCGGCGTTTGTCTATCTACGGTTAAAGTTATGCGCATCGGCGTCGTCAGCGACACACACAATAACCTCAACAACGTGATCAAGATCGTTGAGCTTTTCAACGAGGCCGGGGTTGAGCGCGTAATCCATACGGGTGACATCACCCAGGCTAAAACCATTGATGTATTCGCCCACCTGGACGCACCGATGTTTGGCGTGTACGGCAACAACGACCAGGAGCGCGACTCGCTGCAGGCGGCCATCGACCGCCATGGATTCGAATTCTGCGAACCACCCTTTACGGCCTGCTGGGCAGATCGAGAATTGATAGTGGTGCACGATCCACTGGAGTTCGCCGGGTTCCTGCACCAGGGACACGAACTCGCCCTGCATGGCCACACTCACCTGCATCGCCTGGAAACATGGCGTGAAAGCACCACAATATTCAATCCTGGCGAATGCGCTGGTCACATGTCCGGCTACAACGCGATAGGCATCGTGGATCTGGTCAGCCTGCAGACAGAGCTTCTGCGCTTCTAGCGCTCAAACCAATTTATGAGGTGGTTTGAGCACTAGCCGCTACCGTCACCTCCTTGAGCACTCCGCCCTCGAGCATCAGGGTCCGATCGGCGCAAGCCGCGAAGGCGAGATCGTGAGTGACCACCACACGGGTACAGCGTAGTTGTTGCAACACCTCGCGAATGCCTGACGCGCTCGCAGCGTCCAGATTCGCGGTGCCCTCATCGAGAAACAGATAGTCCGGATTCCGATAAAGCGCGCGAGCCAACAATAACCGCTGCATCTGTCCACTGGACAGACCAGAACCTATATCACCGATTTGAGTGCGGTAGCCCATGGGCATTCGCTCCAGTGTCTCCAGCATACCAACCACGCTCAGACACTGGCGTACCCGTGCGAGATCCGGCGCTGAAAACAGCACAATGTTTTCGAGTACGCTGCCGCTGAAGAAACTGTCTGTCTGCAACACGCATCCACTGCGCTCACGCAAAGCTATTGCCGCGTCTGGCTGCAACGTCGCGTGGCCCCATTCGATGCTTCCTTCACTGGGCGTGATCAATCCCATCAGGATCTGCAACAACGTGGTCTTGCCGCCGCCAGACACACCAATGACAGCTAGGAATTCGCCTGGCGCTACATGCAGGTTCAGGCTGCGCAACACCCACTGATTGGCATCGGTGTGACGAAAGCTCACGTTGTTCATCGACAATGACAATGGTGCACCCCGCGCGGCGGCCTGGCCAATACCCGCCAGCGAGGCATGAGCCGGCGCAATGACCTCTGGCGCTTCACCCCAGATTTCTCCCAGGCGCTGAAGATGCACGCTGAGCGTACGCAACTGTACCAGTTGATCCACCAGCCCCTGCAAGCGCTCGGCAAAATGCCCTCGGTAACTCAGGAATGCGAACAACATGCCCAACGTGAAGCCGCCCGCCAGCACACGGTGCGAGATCAGGTACACCAGTATGATGAGTTCGACGCCAGCAACGAGCATAGCCAGGGTCCCAATGCCGAGCTGCGTGCGTTGCAGGCTCATGCTCAAATCCAGTGTATGTGCATGCAAACGTTGCCATTGATGCAAACGCTCGGTTTCATGGGTGTAGAGCTTGACGTTATGAATGGCGCGCACAGACTCCAGCAGATGCGACTGTTCCGCCGCTTGCGCCACCACCACCCCTAGACCAAGTCGTTTGAGCATCGGCACGAAAGCAAACTGGAAACACAGAAAGATGGCGTGCACCGCCAACACCAAGCCTGCCACGGGCGGGCTATAAACGAACATCAGCAATAAACTCAATACCACCATGAGTACATCCACCACTATCGCCGCCGCGCCTTGGGTAAGCAGGTCGCGAATCGGCTGTAGGGACGCGAATCGAGACGCGATGTCACCAACATGGCGCTGCTCGAACCAACCCAGCGGCAAGTGCAGTAGATGGCCGAGTAAACGGCATGCCAACTGAAACGACAGCATGTGCCCGAGATGAACGACCAGCAGACCACGTATCCAGTAAGTGAGCAGGCGGCATACCAGCAGCAAGCCGAAGCCGACGCAAAGCACACCGATCAGATGCACGTCACCTGAGGCCAGAGCTTCATCAACAGTCCACTGCACATGCCAGGGTGCACTAAGCACCATGGCCTGGAGCACTACCGACAGCAGCAGTACCCACACCAACCGATCTCGCGACCCACTGACCATGGGCCACAGGTCGCGAAGGCGAAAGCTTGGCGCGACCGCCGCTGCTGGAACGAAAGCGTCCCCCGGCCACAACTCGAGGGCGACGCCGGTAAAGCTATCATCTATCTCAGCCCAGCTACGGAACACTTTGCCGAGCGCGGGATCATGCAACACACACCCTTTACGCCGGACCTGCACCAGCACCACGAAGTGGTCCATGTTCCAGTGCAATATCGCCGGTACTCGCAGTCCCGCGAGATCTGTCGGCTCCGCCCGCACTCCGCGACATAGAAAACCCAGATCCTGCGCTAACTCGGATATCGTTTTCAGGGTCATGCCATGGCTGTAGCCGGAGTATCGCCGCCGCAGCTCGCGCAAGCCCGTGTGCCGGTCATAGAATCCAACAACCATCGCGAGACAAGCAAGGCCACACTCGTTGCGTGCGCTCTGCAGCTCCAGGGGCACGCGCCTCACAGTCTCGCAAGCGCTCCCTGCAGCGGCTCCATCAGCCAGGCCCACAGCGATTGGCTATGCAGCAGTATGTCTGCGCTTACCGACATGCCTGCGGGCACACCGTCGACTTCCTCTGGCAGGGATTTCACCGCGATCCGCCCACGAAACAAAGGTACCCGGCCATCCGCACGATTCACTTCGCTCACAGCCGCGATCTCACCGCGACCACTGCCGTACTCCTGATAGGGATACCCCGCATAACGCAGCCGTACCGACATACCAGGCCGCACCAGGCCAGCTGCCCGGGACGGCAGGTAAACTTCAATCTGATGCAGGCCGGGCGACACGGGTGCCACTGTCAGCAGCGCCGACCCCGCTGCCACGGGCGCGCCGGCATGCGCTACCAGATCGACGATCCTGCCAGCCACTGGGGCCACCACCAACCACTCACCATCAGCTCGCACCCTGCGCACTTCATGTTCCAGCTGCAGCGACTGCTGCTCAAACTCGGCCAGCTGATCCTGGGTTCGCAGCGCATTGACTTCTATCTGCCCCTGCAGTTCCTTCACCTGGTTATGCAATTGTTGGCTGTGAGCGCGTTGCGCCAGCAACGACTCCCGGGCGGCCAAAAAAATCGTTTCACTGCCGTGCAGATCAACCTGAGGAATGACATTGCTCTCGACAAGACGGCGCATGCGTTGTGTATCGGTGCGGGCTAGATCAACCCGTTTATGCAACACCTGCAGCTGCTGGCCGACGGTACCATGCTGACGCTGTACGCCCGCGAGCCGCTCGGCGAGCAAGGCGTCTTCCGTTTGACGCAAGGCGCGATAGCGGGCAGCCGCTTCATCCACCGCCCGCTTGTGCGCCTCGATCTGATCCACCTGCAACTGATCGTGACGCCTGCCGGCGATATCGTGGGAACGCTTGTCAACGGTGAGCAGCGGATCCTGGGGCGACACCAGGCTGCCGTCTTCAACATGTACTACCGACACGACACCAACCGCTGTGCTACGCACGAACGCAGGTTGCGCGCGGGGCTGGACAATGCCTTCTACAGTTATCTTGTCTGCGTAATCGAGTTGGGCAAGCGCGGACCCTGCGACTACCAACCAGGTGATCAGCCCTGCCGCCCACCAACGAAGATGAGGCGCGGACCAAGGCACCACACGGCCATGATCGTCACCGCGTGAAGAGCGAACCTGCGAACGAAACAGCGTGGACAACTTCGAAGCATCTCATTGCGAACGGCGGCACAAGATGCAACGAATCATCGCTCGTGTATGTACGCTCCGGACCGCGGAGGGTGCGCTAGTTTGTCTGTAAGCCGCTCAGGATTTCGCTGATACGCGCGGCGTTCTTACCCAGATCTGACTGCCCAACCCGGGAAACGCTACGGATATCGACAATGCTGCCACTGCCTTCACCACGTACGCGCACTACTACGTCGTCCTTGAACCCGAACCAGAAAGTGGTGTCGGTGGCTTCCGCACGGCCATCACCGGCATTGACATCGACGATGTCCATGCCCATACCCTGCATGACCTGCACGGCTCGTTCCAGCATGTCTGCCGGCGCTTCATTCGAGATCAACGGCTGAACCTGCGGATACGCTTCACGCTGAGTCTGCGCCAGGCTTTCAACGTCGTACATCAGTGGATTCGCATTTTCAGCATCGCGAATGGCGACGATCTTGTCGAATTGCGGAGGTGAATTGGTATCCGTACTGATGTTGTGGATTGGCGGCACCGAGCTCGCCGCCATGAACTGGCTGCCCATGATGGCCAGGATCACCGTACTGAGCACCACCCCGATCACGATCGCACCGCGCTCAGCCTGTAATTTTCTCGACACGCAGTAGACGTAAGCAACGATGCCCAGGAAAAACACGATCGCTGCCAGGACGGTGCCAACGGCGAGCAGTAAAAAACCGCCCTGAAATCCCCAGATCCCAGCCTTTGAGCCTAACGCTCCCACCGGCAAACACACCACTGCCACGACTGCTCCGACCATCAGGGCCGAGGCCCACCACTTACGTGAATTAAGCGTCTCTTCGTTCATAGTCACCTCAATTAGCTAATGGTCGACCCACCATCGATCACAATATTCTGCCCAGTCGTGAACGACCCGGCCGCGGAGGCGAGATACACCGCAGCGCCAGCAATTTCGCTGGGCTCGCCAATGCGCCGCAACGGATCGCCAGACGTGCGCTGCGCCAATATATCCGGGTTCTCCCACAATGCGCGAGCGAAATCGGTACGCACCAGACCTGGCGAAATTGCGTTCACAGTTATGTTATACGGCCCATTTTCCACGGCCAGATTGCGCACCAGCTGAACATCCGCGGCTTTGGAAACACAGTAGGCGCCAAGGTCGCCGCTGCCACGCAAGCCACCAACGCTGGACACGATGATGATAGAACCGCTACGACGCTCCACCATTTCCGGCAGAACCATCTGTGCCAGCCAATGATTGGATTGAATGTTGACGCTAAGGATCTTCTCGAACGCGTCATCCGGCAGATCCTTCATCGGCCCGTAATACGGGTTAACCGCAGCGTTGCACACCAGAACGTCGATCTTACCGAGTTGCGCTCGGGTCTCGTCCACCAGGGTCTGTAATTCTTCTTTGCGGCCGATATGCGCCGGGATCGACACCGCCTTGCCAGGCTGCCCTGCAAGCTCTTCATTGATGGCCTGGGCCACCTCCTGGCAAACATCAGACTTGCGACTGGATATCACAACCTGGGCACCGTGCCGCGCCATTTCTTCAGCCATGGCGCGACCGATCCCTTTGCTCGAACCGGTGATCAGAACAACCTTGCCGGTTAAATCAAAAAGGCTGGCCAACATCCCACCCCAACTCGTTTAAAGGCGGGTAGGAAAACAGAAAGCTTGTCTAATTGGAAGCCGTTGCAGCGGCCACGGCTATATGAGTACTTCGGCCGGAGATCTCGTTACTTGTTTGGCAGGCACGTAGGGACGTCCCTTGAACTCGTAGACCTCCGCACGAACACTGGTTTTGCGCTTTTCTTCGCGATGGTTCTGGAACAGCGCCAGATCTGTCTTCTCGGTAATGAAACGGGCGATTTCGAACTGCGCCTGCTGTTCGGTGGCAAATGGCCCTTGCTCACCTTCGCGGGTAGAGAAATACCAGCGGCCGTTCAGATTGAACACCCGATCGGTACTACGAAAGTAGGTTTTCTCTTGTTCGTCTTCCTGTCTCATAGCGCGTATTGGACCAGACATCGCCCTACATTATTAGCGATCACATGTGTTGCTATGTAAGGTCGCGAATACAATCCACCTCCTCCCCAGCGCGTTTTCCGGTATAGTTCGCGCGCGAAAATTACCCGGGATTCTACTGTGACCGCGAACTCTATGGACGAATTGGTGGCGTTAGCCAAACGCCGCGGTTTTATATTCCAATCCAGTGACATCTACGGCGGTTTACAAGGCGTTTACGACTACGGCCCCCTTGGCGTTGAGCTGAAAAACAATCTCAAGGCCGCCTGGTGGCGGGCGATGGTATACGAGCGCGACGACGTCGAAGGCCTGGACGCTGCGATTCTGACCAATCCGCTCACATTGAGGTATTCAGGGCACGAAGCGACGTTCACGGATCCGCTCGTGGACTGCCGTGCCTGCAAAAGCCGCTATCGCGCCGACCACCTGCAGGCAGCGACGTGCCCAAACTGCGGGTCTGACGACCTGACCGATCCACGCCCCTTCAACCTAATGTTCAAAACTCAGGTCGGACCCGTAGAAGATGGCAATTCTTTTGCCTATCTGCGACCCGAAACTGCTCAAGCGATATTCACAAACTTCAAGAACGTGGTGGATTCCACGTCGCCCAAGCTGCCGTTCGGCATCGCACAGATCGGCAAAGCCTTCCGCAACGAGATTACCCCGCGCAATTTCATCTTTCGCGTGCGCGAATTTGAACAGATGGAGCTGGAGTTTTTCGTGAAGCCCGGCGAAGACGAACAGTGGCATGACACCTGGGTGAATGAACGCCTTAAATGGTGGGGCGAGCAAGGGGTGAACGAGAACAATCTGGAGCTGTACCACGTACCTGCCGACGAACTCGCCCACTACAGCAAGGCTACCGTGGATGTGATGTATCGTTTCCCACATGGTCTGGAAGAGCTGGAAGGCATCGCCAACCGCACGGACTTCGACCTGGGCTCCCACACCAAGAACCAAGCCGATTACGGCATCCAGGCCAAGGTGGAACCGAATCCAGACTCCAATGCAAAACTGGCGGTGCACGATTTAGAAGCCAAGTCGTGGCTGGTTCCTTACGTCATCGAGCCCTCCGCGGGTGTCGACCGTGGCGTGCTGGCGGTGCTGAACGAGGCTTACAGCGTGGAAAAGCTGGAAAACGGCTCTGAACGTACGGTGTTGAGTTTCAAACCCCACCTGTCGCCCATAAAGGTGGCGGTGCTGCCACTAAAGCGCAACCACGACGAAATTGTTGCCAAGGCCAAAGGCATTAAGCGCGAACTTCAGTCGTTAGGGCTCGGCCGTATACTGTACGAAGACACGGGAAATATCGGCAAGGGATACCGACGGCACGACGAAGTTGGCACACCTTTGTGCGTGACCGTTGATTTTCAGACCATCGAGGAAGATGACACGGTCACCGTACGCGATCGCGACACCATGGCCCAGGAACGCATTCATGTCACAGATCTTGGCGAGTACGTGAAGGTGCACATCAAGGGGTGAAGCTGGCATGACAAAAGCATGAAAAAAGCAGTCGTATCTACCATCGGTCACGACCGTCCTGGATTGATCAGCGACATCACCGCCGTCGCCACCAACCTGGCGCTCAACATCGTCGACAGCCGCATGACCGTGCTGGGCGGTGAATTCGCAGTGCTCATGTCGGTACAGGGCAACGATGACATCCTGCAACGCTTCGAGCAGGATCTACACGCCCTGTGCGAGGCCAACGACCTTGCCTGGATTTTCCGGCTTACCCAGGAACGTACTGGCAACTCGCCCGTGAGGCCCTACACGGCGACCGTCGTTGCCATTGATCACCCAGGCATCGTGCATGCCATCGCTGATTTTTTTTCGTCACGCGGCATCAATATTCGCGACCTGCACACCGACACAACTCCCGCGGCGCACACCGGCACGCCAATATTCAATGTCACCCTGGTGGCGGAAGTACCCGCTACCCTGAAAGTCCATGACTTGAAGGCCGGGTTCGATGCTTTTTGTGCCGACGAAGACCTCGACGGACGCCTGGAGGCTGAACGCTAGAGCTGCCGCTCTACCGGCAACATTCCCAGCAGCCTGGCAAGAAAACGCTTAGTCCACTTTGCCGGGGGCTCGCTGGATCGTTCGACATGGTGTTGCCAGCGCAGCGTATCGTCCGGCGCTACGCTCAGCGACCAACTGTTGTCCTTCGACATCGCTGCCAGGATCACCGCCGCCAGACGCTCGGAAAAACCGGCATGGTAGACGACTACCCCAATCTCCGTGTTAATAAACGCCGATCGCGGATCAAGATTATAGGACCCAACGAACGCGACCTTGCGATCAATGGTTGCTGCCTTGCTGTGCAATCCAACATCCGTCGAGGGCGTGTCGCTCAACTCAAAATCAGTGCCCAAGGCCGCATCCCGGCGGGTTTCGAACAGCCTCACCCCGGCTTCGAGCAGCCTGTAGCGATAGCGTTTGTAGCCCGCATGGGACAATCCCGTGTCATTGGAGGCGAGGGAATTCGTCAATACTTGTACCCTCACCCCACGTTCGATCTGCGCGCCCAGGCGTCGCAGCCCCTCCGCGCGAGGAATAAAGTAGCCGTTCTCGATTAGAATTTCTTCGCGGGCTTCGTTGTTGAGTTCGAACAAACGCTCGCGCACCGGCGAGACGAAACCGTCGCGGCCTGCCATCTTGTGTGGGGCGTCCGCCAACACTTCCACCGGGCACCAACTCACATCGCCTGCACGGCGATCCAGGTATTTGTCCGAGGGCACGGACTCGATGCGTTTGAGCAGGGCCTGTTGCTGATCGTCCAACCCCACTTCTAACTCTTCCATAACCACAGGCTTAATGCGCCGTTTGTGCAGATCCTGTAGCGGCACCGCCCATTCGCTGTGCCAATACTCATCGAAACTGCCGGCAATCTCCTGGACGGCATCACCAACACACAGAATATCGATGTCGCGAAAGTTGAATTTCCTATCCGCGCCGAAGTATTGGTTAGACAGATTGCGACCACCCAGAATCGCGGCCTTCCCATCTATCAAAAACACCTTGTTGTGCATGCGGTGATTCAGGCGCGAAGCACCGCTGATGATCTCAGCGATGCTACGGACAGGTGAATCCTTGAAGCGGTAGCGAAACGGATTGAACGAGCGGATTTCGACGTTGTCGTAGGCGTCCAGACCCAGGACGCGTCGGTCATAGCCGATGAAGTGGATATCATCGACCAGCAAGCGCACCCGTACGCCGCGCAACGCGGCACTCAAGAGCTGCTTGATGACGGCGATACCAACAGCATCTCCCGTCCAGATGTAGTACTGCACATCAATTGTGTTTTCGGCTTGGGCTGCCAGGCCCAGGCGCGCGGTTAGAGCTTCGAGTTCTTCATCCAGCAGGATGACGCCGGAAGCATCGGTTTTCTGACCTGCGTCGCTCACTTTTTCTTACGTTTCATTGCGGCTTTGCCTTTACCGCCTTTCTTGCCTTTCTTGCCTTTCTTGCCCTGCTTGCCTCTCATTCGCCCAGACTCCGTAGCTGTATTTGCCGCTTCAGCTAAACTTTCTGTAAGTTGATCGGCGACAATCCGCAACACCTGCAGGCGCGCGTGGCGTTTGTCGTTCGCGCCAATCAACGACCAAGGCGCGTAACTCGTATTGGTACGCGCCAACATCTCGTGCGCGGCAACCTGGTACTGGTCCCAGTTTTCACGATTACGAAAATCATCGGGTGTGAGCTTGTACTTCTTATAGGGTGTACGCGCACGCGCCGAAAAGCGTTCAAGCTGCTCGTCTTTGTCGATCTGCAACCAGAATTTACACACTACAAATCTGTCTTCGGCGAGGGTGGACTCGAATTCATTGATCTCATCGAACGCACGTTGTTGCACCTCCTCAGGAACTAATCCCTCTACGCGCTCGACCAACAACCGCCCGTACCAACTGCGGTCGAATACGACGATCTCGCCTGGCTTTGGCAAACGCATCCAGAATCGCCACAGATAATGGTGCGCGCGTTCCACTTCGTTGGGGGCGCCAATGGGTATCACGCGGGAATGCTGCACTGGCAGGGCTCTGGCCAGACGGCGAATCGCGCCGCCCTTGCCCGCCGCATCGACGCCTTCGAATACAAAAACACATGCTATCCCGGCTTCGCACGCCTGATGGGACAGCTGATTCACCAAGGCCTGCAAGGCTGTAAGCTCTGACTCGTATCGATCCGCACTTACTGTGAGACTCAGGTCCAATTGGCCCAACAATGAGTGTCCGTCAATTTCGGCGACGAAAGGCACCTTTTCGGGCACGGGCACCGGGTCGCTCAAGCGAGCAGAAAGCGCCCGGGCAATGGCACCGCCGATGCGCAAATCGCAATAGCGCGCATCCGTACTTTCGACGATCTCCCAGGGCGCATCTACCCTGTTCGAGCGCCGCAGCAGGCGTTCAATCAGATCGAATGCCTCGTCGTACTGTTCAATAACATCCCAGTCGTGCTGGGCAAAGTCCCAATGCTTTTCAGGGTCTGCCCGGGCTGCAACTATGCGTTTTTGCACAACGTTACGTGGCAGATGCAACCAGAACTTCAGTACCAGCGTGCCATCGTCCACCAGCAGCTTTTCAAAACGCGACAGGTGATCTAAGGCTTTATCGAATTCCGCCGACGACCATCGCTCATCCAGGGCTGCGCGCAATAACGAGGACGGCCAACCGCCGAGAAAGAGACCGATACGCCCTGCCGGTGGCAAGCGCCGCCAATAGCGTGCCAGCGCAGGCCGCTCGGCAGCGTCTGCGTGATCAGAACCGAACATGACATGGTTTTGCAGGTAGCGGGCGTCCATCCACTCATGCAGATTGCGCAGTAGATTCACACAACCTGGACGGTCGTCACCGGCAATAAGCAAGACCACCGAAAACCCCCGCTCACGCAGGTCGTATTGCAGGTTCAATAGTTGCACCCGCAGCGCGTCCAATTCGCGCTCGTAATCTGCCTTGCTGACGGTGTTGCCTACCTCCGCGGCAGCAAACAAACCCGTTGATTCATTCACGACTTAGCCGTATCAATACTGGTCCCGGATAGGCGACGCAAGCGCTCTTGTATCTGCGCTCCAATGAACGCGAAAGACAATACGAGAAAAAACAGATACGGTTCCCGGCCGGGCGCAACTAGCGCAAACAGCCCGCCAAGCCCGACGGAGGTGCCAGCGGCGAACACAGCGGCGAGGAAACACCGCGCTAACCTGTTGCCTGCGATTCTCGCTGCGGGATGCGAAGATGGGCGATTGCTCATATTCGTTCTACTCAATAAAAAGGGCGGGAGGCAGTACTCCTCCCGCCAAGGGCATATTACTTCGAAACCGCGTAGTAAATCGCGGCAGCGGTGAGGAACAATCCGCCCACCGCGAGCGACCCCGCGATGATCGGCGAAGTTACGGTCGCAGCTCCCACGGTAAACGCGGTTGCGGCTCCAACCGAGATTCCCCACTCCCCCAGACCGCCGCCGCCCACTTCCTCCAGTTGCTCGAAATCGAGCTCACGAATCGTTGTTGAATTTTGCATTATCATGCTTCCTATCAGGTTGAGAAACTTCGTCCAGGAGCGCCAACAGTGCTGTTGTTATGCAAGATTGTGGCGCCCGTCGTTGATTCATTGACGGCAAGCCTGAAGCATTGGGAGCGGTCAGTTCAAGAGCTCGCAGGGAACTTCCAACGGTTCTCCACATTGCAATATTGCGGTGATATCAATGGGCGGGGTTAGGCTCACACGGCTTGCGAGCCCGGGAGGGAGAACCGTGCGCGATATGTCGCACACGGCTCGCGAGGCGCTGAGATTAGCCGGTGGAAGCGACTGGTTTCAACACCAGTTCAACTCGACGGTTAAGCTGTCTGCCCGCGGCAGAGCTATTGTCGGCGACCGGGTAATGCGGCCCCACGCCCTGAGTGTACACCCGCATGGAGTCGATGCCCGTTGCTTTCAAGTAGGTGGCGACACTGCCCGCACGTCGTTGCGAGAGTTGCATGTTGTGGGATATCGCACCGGTGCTGTCCGTGTGGCCGGTGACGTCAATCAAGGTCTGATCATATTCCTTCAGCACCAGGCTAACGGAATCCAATACCGGACTGAAATTATCCCGCAGATCGGATCGGTCAACGTCGAAGGTGATGTTGCCTGGCATATTGAGGATCACATCATCGCCGACGCGGGTAACACTTACGCCAGAGCCACGAAGCTGCTCGCGTAAGCGCGCCTCCTGGGCGTCCATATATGACCCGACCGCGGTTCCAGTAAGGGCTCCAACGCCCGCGCCAATCAGCGCACGTTTACGCCGTTCATCAGCATCGTCCCCGGTCAGAGCGCCGACAACGGCGCCAACCGCGGCGCCAATACCGGCACCTTTGGCTTTATTCGAGGCTTCACGTTCACCCGTGTAAGGGTTGGTAGTACAGGCGGTAATCAGGCTCAATAAAACGCCCGCGATGACAATACGCAATTTCATTGACAAAGCTCCAGTAAATCTAAGTGCGCATTATGCCAAGCAAAAGTTAACGCAAGCTGAACTGATGCACGTAATCGGAAATTCCCTACGAAAATCATCTCGCGCGTGCTCTTTGGGCGCGAGGCTTGTAGAATTTCGGCGCAATATACATCACGGCGCACGCTACTTCTGGGCCGATCACACTTGCAATTCGGGGTAGGCTAATTATGAGGATCGTTGTTACAGGTGGAGCTGGTTTTATCGGCTCAGCCGTGATTCGCCATTTGATCGACCAGACCGACGCTTGCGTGCTCAACTTCGATAAGCTGACATACGCGGCCAACTTAGCCTCTCTCGAGGACTTATCCGATCCGTCCAGATACCAATTTCTCGCGGCCGACATCTGCGACAGAAAACAAGTGGACGCAGCTCTCGAGAACTTCCAGCCTACCGCGATTATGCATCTGGCAGCGGAGTCACATGTCGACCGGTCTATAGATGGGCCTGCAGCATTCATAGAGACCAATATTGTCGGGACCTTTACCCTGCTGGACTCAGCATTGAGCTACTGGCGAAAACTGTCCCACGCTGAAGCTGCAAGCTTTCGGTTTTTACATGTCTCAACGGATGAGGTGTATGGCGACCTGGGCTTCTCGACGCAAAAGTTTACCGAAGACACTCCGTATGCGCCGAGTTCCCCCTACGCTGCAAGCAAGGCGAGCTCAGATCACCTCGTGCGGGCATGGACGCGCACTTACGGGTTTCCAGCGCTGATAACAAACAGTTCAAACAACTATGGTCCGTTTCAGTTCCCCGAGAAACTGATCCCTCATATGATCATTAGCGCCATGCAAGGAAACGAGTTACCCATCTACGGCGACGGTCAGCAGATCCGCGACTGGCTCTACGTCGAGGACCACGCTAGAGCTCTGTGGTCGGTATTGGCTAACGGCGAGGTGGGACAGACATACAACATCGGCGGCAACAATGAAAAGCCAAACATCGACGTCGTAAATCTGATCTGCACGACGCTTGAGGGCCGCGCACGTGCCCCATCCACCAACACCTCCTTTCACGACCTGATTACCTTCGTAGACGACCGTCCCGGACACGACACGCGGTATGCCATTGATGCTTCTAAGATCAGCAATGATCTGGGCTGGCAACCACGCGAAACATTTGAGACTGGAATCGAAAAAACTGTGCAATGGTATCTTTCCAATGAAGCATGGTGGACAGAGGTGCTGGTTGGCGATTACGAGTTAAAGAGAGTCGGGCAGGGAGCCCATTGAGGCGCAAAGGAATTATCCTCGCTGGCGGATCCGGTACCCGGCTCCATCCGGTTACGCACACTGTGTGCAAACAGCTGCTTCCGGTTTATGACAAGCCAATGATCTACTATCCGCTGTCTACGTTGATGCTCGCGGGCATTCAAGATGTGCTGATTATATCAACGCCCGAGGACACGCCTCGCTTCGAGGAAATGCTCGGCGATGGTACGCAATGGGGAATTAAACTCGAGTACGCGGTCCAGGAAACTCCGGCAGGTCTCGCGCAAGCGTTGATTATCGCGGAGTCTTTCTTGAACGGTGAACCGAGTGTGCTCATCCTGGGAGACAACATTTTTTTCGGCAGCGGCCTTCAATCGCTGCTGAAAAAAGTCGGCGCACGAACTGCCGGAGCAACAGTGTTCGCTTACCGCGTCAGCAACCCCTCTCAATTTGGCGTAGTCAGCTTCGGTGACGATGGGCGCGCCACACGCATCGAGGAAAAGCCAGCAAACCCGTCCAGCAACTACGCGGTTACCGGACTCTATTTCTTCGATGAACATGCGCCTGCCATCGCCAAGCAGGTGCAGCCCTCAGATCGCGGCGAACTGGAGATCACGGACGTCAACAACACCTACCTAGATCAGGGGTGCCTGGAGGTAGAACCTATGGCCAGAGGTATGGCATGGCTGGATACGGGCACACACGACTCGCTTCTGGAAGCTGCTCACTTCATCCAGACGTTGGAAAAGCGTCAAGGTCTCAAAATCGGCTGTCCCGAAGAAATAGCCTGGAGCAATGGATGGATTAGTGACGCGGCTCTGCTCGCCCTCGCCGAACCACTTGCAAAAAGCGGCTACGGGACCTACCTGGCATCGTTAATCGAGCAGCGCACCAGCATTGAAGCTAGTTGAGACCAAACTTCCGGGCGTAACTATCATTGAACCAGTCGTGCACGGCGATGAACGCGGCTTTTTCTTAGAAACCTACCGCGCGGACCAATACCTCGAACTCATCGGCCCCGGCTTGACCTTCGTTCAAGACAATCACTCGCGCTCAGACAAGGGCATTCTCCGTGGGCTACACGCGCAACGCCACCATCCCCAGGGTAAGCTCGTTCGGGTGACCCGAGGCAGCGTGTTTGACGTAGCGGTCGATATCGACCCGCAATCACCCTCGTGCGGCCAGTGGGTCGGCGTGGAACTGACAGATTACAGCGGACGCCAATTGTGGATCCCACCAGGCTATGCCCACGGCTTCGTTGTGTTGTCCGAATCTGCGGATTTCGAGTACAAGTGCACGGACTACTACCACCCCGAAGACGAGATCGGCGTTTTGTGGAACGACCCTGAAATCGGCATCGACTGGCCGGTCAAGGCACCAAGACTATCGGCAAAAGACGCCGCATATCCCCCCTTACGTAAACTGTTGGGGGTGCTGTGAACGTCCTCGTGCTCGGCTCCAACGGGCAGGTTGGTTCACACCTTAGAAATTGCCTCCCGCAAGCGAGGTTCTGGACGCGCAACGACCTGGATCTTGCTGACACCAGCCAGATTGAAGCGCGAGTTACGGCCCTGGCGCCGGACGTCATCGTCAACTGCGCGGCATACACCGCCGTGGACACGGCTGAGGAAGACCCGGCTGGGGCGTGGCAGATAAACGCGCAGGCACCCAGCTGCCTGGCCGCGGCAGCCCGCACCACTGGCGCGCACCTGATCCACTTCTCAACGGACTATGTGTTTAGCGGCGAGTCTGACAAACCCTACACCGCATCTGACCCGACAATCCCGATCAACACCTACGGGCGAACCAAACTCGGAGGTGAGCTCGCCATACAAGCGATTGCCCCCTCCTATTGGATTTTCCGCACCAGTTGGGTGTTTAGCGAGTACAGCAAGAACTTCGTTAAAACGATCATACGCCTTGCACAAGAACGCGATGGGCTAAGCGTTGTGTCTGACCAAGTGGGCGTGCCCACCGACGCCCAACAATTAGCCAGCGCCACAGCGGAATTGGTGTCGGGCAACGCTATGCGAAATCTGGCGAGCGGCACCTACCATCTAACTGGGCCCGTAAGCACATCCTGGTATGAGTTCGCCGCGGCAATCCTGCAGCGGGCAAAGGATCAGCACCTGATCGCGTCGCCCTATGCACAATTGACGAAGATCAGCACCGCCGAGTATCCAACCCTTGCGGCCAGACCCATGTCGTCAGTATTGCGTCCGGATCAAGAGGTTCTTGACGAAATCGAAACGCGATTTGACTGGGAGGCAGGTTTACAGCGAGTTATATGCGCAATGCATGAGACCGAAAAAACGACCTAGTCTTGCAGCCTGGCGATGCGCTCCCGCATGCCCTCAATTTCGTCCAGCGTCGGTATTCTTCCCACAAGCCGCTCCACACTCACCTCGAGAACCAGGTCGGGCTTATTTGTCCTGATTAAGTCTTCAAGCGCTTCAACGTTGAATCGGCGGTTGACGCGATCCATGTGGTGAAAGTCTTCTTTGAGAAAATTGATAAGCGCAAGTCCAAAGGAGTCGTGAAACAGCACCACATGGAGGCTTCCGTTCACGCATTCGGTAGCCACAGCACTGGCGCCTGTGCCGGAAAAACGCTCTGCGCGTAGGTACGAATCAACTACTTTTGCACAGCGCTGGCTACGGCTCTGGTACTCAACCCGCTCTTCGGAATAAACGCCCTCGAGACCAACAATCCGGCCGAGGTCACCTTGCGGCCCCATCACCCAACGCTTCGTGTAGTCGTCAACCGACTTGCCGCGAAACTGTGGAAACTGCTTTTCGATGCGATCCGTGAGCACTTGATAGCCCACGAAGGCACCGTCCAGATTCCAGTGAGAATCCGTCTTGTGGTACAGACGCCCTCCCGATTTGGCCTCCACCATCGCGGCACGCGGGTCGACGATACTGAATTTCGAACTCCCGCTAAGGTGACCCGTGAGCAAATCCAGCCGAGTTACATCGGATTCTTTACTAAAGCGCGAAGGGATGAATTCGCCATAGATTGTGTGCTTATCCGGGGCAGCCATGTAGATGTAGTGAATTCCTTGGACCGCGAGCCAATCCGACTTGGCCTCCAGGTATAGTCGCTGCCGCTCTAGTTGAACTTCGTCGAAGGGCCGTAATCCTCGATAGTTTTCTATGACTTTGTTTCCGGTGAAAAACAGCCACCCGTCCGTGCCGATAATGACCTTCTCCGACGGCGAAACACCAAACAGGGTCTTGTAACGTGCGTGCGCGTCGATTAGAAACCCTCGCCAGCCGAAGTTGTCCTGAAAATACGCATCGAACTTTTCTATGAACTCGTCTGGCTTGCGCCATTCAATTGTAGTGGGCAGGCGTGCGAGCTCCCGGTTCTCCTGCTGCTGATCCGGATCCCCACCAACCGTCTGCAGGATCATAGGCAATACAATCATCGCCACGAATGCGATGCACAAGACCCAACTGGAATGACGCGAGAATTCGGTTTGCATGTCAGAACCTGAAATAGATGAACGGGTTGTAGGTGCCCGCTGCGAGATAGGTCAAGCCGAGGAAAAACACAGCGACGTAACCCGATACGACCGCCAAATCCAGCACGGTCCGTGTGCTTGTCCGCTGCAGTATATCCATCTCCCTCACCCGCCCGCCGAACCAAGGAATGAGGGGCGACGAGAATATGAGGCCCAGAGCCAACGTAAAAAGAATGGTGTCATTGTAGTAGGTACCAAGATCGGAGTACTTCGCCGGTGAGCTGCCGAGATCAAACATCGACGCTAAATAGGCAAACGCCTCGGGCAACGTTTCTACGCGAAAGAACACCCACGCGATGGTGACAACGAACAGAACATAAACGTGACGAAAAATACGCGGCAGCAGATCCAACAGTTTACCAACGCCCAACCGCTCTATAACCAGAAAAGCCCCGTGAATGAGCCCCCAGATCAGGAAGTTCCAGCTCGCGCCGTGCCAGAATCCGCACAACACAAAAACAGTCACCAGGTTGAAATAAGTCCTGAAATTACCCGAGCGGTTACCACCCAGAGGTATATACAAATAATCTCGGAACCAGTTGGACAACGATATGTGCCACCGTCGCCAGAATTCCTGGATCGACTGCGAGATATAGGGGTAGTTGAAGTTCTCTAGAAACCTGAAGCCGAGCATTCTGCCGAGGCCAATGGCCATGTCGGAATAGCCGGAAAAATCAAAATAGATCTGTAGCGCATAGAACAGGATGCCAAGCCACGCGACTTCGGGAGATATTTCAGCAGCGGGTAAAGCAAATATCCTGTCACCCATTTCCCCTAACGGATTCGCGATGATCATTTTCTTAGCGAAACCGATGATGAATCGCCTGATCCCGATGGAAAAATCCTCAACCCCGACGCTACGAGAAGAGAGTTGTCCGGCAATGTCGTGGTACCTGACAATCGGCCCCGCTATCAACTGAGGGAATAGTGATATGTACAGCGCGAGGTTTATCGGATTTTTCTGGCTTTGGTTGGTACCACGATAGATGTCGATCACGTACGACATCGCCTGAAAGGTAAAAAAGGAAATGCCGATGGGTAAGTGAATCGGCGCCAGTTCGACACTGGGTATACCGAGGAAGCCCAAACTCCCAGCGACGTTGTCAGCGATAAAGTTCGCATACTTAAAACTAATCAGCAGCAACAGATTTCCGGCCACGGCAGCAGCGATGAGCCAAAATCCGAGCGCTCGATCCCGGTTCGCTTCAATCAGTATCCCCAGCACATAGTTGGCCGTGATCGATCCGAGCATGATGAGAACAAACCAACCTTCGCCCCAGGCGTAGAAAAACAAACTCGCAATCAGAAGCACGAAGTTTTTTAGCCGGCTCCCGACAAGCAGATAGACGGCGAGAAGAATCGGGAGAAATAGAAAGAGGAAAGTAGGAGAGCTAAATACCATATGGGGAAAGAAATATGCGTTTCATAATCATACCAGTAGGGTGACTCGCGCAGTACGAGAACTTCCGGAAGCTTCAGGCATCAGCCTCAATTTTCGATATCGTCTGCACGTAGACTGATACAATCTGACTTTCCTTTCCCGTCTCCGCCCCATGTCAATCGCCGTCGTCATCGTGAATTACAATAGTGGTGCGCTCCTGCAGAGGTGCCTACTCGCACTTTCCCGACAAACCCGTCCGGCCGACCGCGTAATCGTCGTTGACAACAATTCGAGTGAGCCAGAGACATTAAGAATATTGGATGAAATCTCTAACGTTGAGTTGATTCGCAGCCCATCGAATTCTGGGTATGGCGCGGCAATCAATGCAGCGGTGGCGCAGTTGAACCACTGTGAATACCTGTGTTGCCTGAATCCAGATGCGTTTCCACGACCAAACTGGCTCGAGATGCTAGTCGGCAGCGCAGATCAACACCCTGAATATGGGTCGTTCGCATCTTTAATGATCAAAGCAGACGACGAAACCATCGTCGATGGAGCTGGTGACCTGCTGCATGTCAGTGGAGTTCCCCGGCGACGTTTTCACGGCAGGTTGTTGAGTTCCGTGCGCATCACAACTGAACCGGTGTTCAGCGCCTGCGGAGGTGCAGCGATGTACAGACTGAGCGCGTTTGTTGAGGTAGGCGGCTTCGACGAGTCCTACTTTATGTATGTTGAAGATATCGACCTTGGATTTCGATTGCAGCTTTGTGGACACCCTTGCCTACTTGTCAGCAACGCCATCGTCGATCATATCGGCTCTGCAATTACCGGCGAGCGAAGCGATTTCACCGTTTACCACGGACACCGGAACCTCGTGTTCAACTACGTAAAAAACATGCCGCTGCCGCTACTGGTTGGAACACTACCAATCCATATCATCGCCAACGTCTGGAGCATTATTGTGCTCACGCTCAGGGGGCACGGTAGAGCCATCGTACGGGCGAAAAGGGATGCGTTGAAATCCATGTTTCGCTACATCAGCAAACGCCAGCCTGATCATTCCTTCGGCACAAGTCGGCACATATGGCGGATGCTCAACAAATGGGGAAATCCCTAAAATCGCGGCTTGAGATTTGGTTAAGACTGCTCAGCCTCACACAGCAAACTCTTCGCTGAAGCCCGTTCGTGTATCTCTTCCTCATAGAACTTGAGTCCGATATCCAGATCGCCAGCGAAAACCACGCTCCCCTGATGAATGACCAAACATTCGTCACACAGAGATTTCATCAACTCAACATTGTGAGTCGCCAGCATCATTCCTTTCGCGCCATCGACTACGCTCAGCATTTTCGCGCGAACTTTGTCGCGAAAGCCAAGGTCACCCGTTCCAATCCATTCGTCCAGCAACAATATTTCAGGTATCACCATGGTACTCAACGCCACGGCAAGGCGCAGACGCATACCTGTTGAAAACGTATTAAGGGGTTTCTCGATAACCGTTTGCAGTTCAGAAAACTCGAGAATTTGCGGTACGCGATCTCGCATCTCGCCTAGGCTGAGCCCCATCTGCAAGCCCCTGATATATATGTTTTCAAGCCCCGTCGCTTCTGGATTCATCCCCAGGGATATGTCGAACAATCCTTTGACTACGCCATTGACCTCCAACGATCCGGTTGTGGGTGCATAGATCCCGGCAAGCAGCTTGAGCAGCGTGCTCTTGCCAGCGCCGTTCTGGCCTATCAGACCGATGCGCTGACCCGGTTTCAATGTCAACGATACGCCCTGCAGTAGATCTGACACGCCCCGGCTTGATCTGCCAAGGTATAGATCGCTGATAAACCGCAAAGGATTCGAGAGCAATTGCCGGTCGGCCGGTATGAGCATTGGCACGCGAAGTGAGACATTGTCAGCTTTGATCAGGTAATCCACGTTGCTATACCCACAATGGAACTCGATAGCGTAAACGCCGATAAAACGCCACCGTAATCAGAGCGCCGCATAACGAAAGCGCCACTACGACGGTCCAGCTGACTGCCGATATAGTGTCCCCGAGTAAAGGCGCTCTGACGATATCAAGAAAATGGAAAAACGGATTAAAAGAAAGGAACAAACCAACAACGCCATCGGAACTACGTTCTTCGGGTAGCCATATGATAGGTGTAGCGAGGAATGCAATGCGCATCACCGCGGCTACGACCTCTGTGAGATCCCGATAGCGTGAACCAATCATTCCGAAGAATAGTGTCAGCCACACGCCATTGACGACAAGAATCAGCAATCCAAAAAGGCTGACCCAGGAATACACGCTCCATTCAATTTGAAAGTAAATCATAACCGCGACAACGATCAGCACCTGATGCATAAACAGCAAGCCAATCTTTAGAACATCAACAACAACAATGTCGATCAGCGTCATGCCTCCCTGAAGAATCTGCGCGCGATGACGCTGGAACACCGTCGTACTTCCAGACACAAACCCCGACACCAAGGTCCAGACAATCAACCCAATGGCAAGATGCGGTATAAAAACCTCGGCTTGGGCGTTGCTGACCTCTCCAAACAGCAGGCCCAAGGTCAGAATGAATAAGGTTGGCCCCATCAACACCCATACGGGACCGATCATGGTTTTCCGGTATTTAACCGCAAAATCAAAATAGGCCATGTACATTAGGGACGACAGGCTGTTCACAATATGCCTACCGCATTCTTCGACCGGGCAACCGGCAGATACCCGTCAAGAATAGCCTGTCGACGCGATTTCTGCTCCAGATCCCATGGCGTTCGGAACATTGAAGTCGTCTTTTCTATGAATTTGAAATCGCCTGCAGTTGCATAGCGTACCCATAGATTCCAATCTTCGAGGTTCTCCAGGTCTTCATCGAATCCGCCCAATTTCTCGTAGAGCGATCTTTTGAATACGATAGCCTGGATCGGAATATAGTTGTGATCGGCCAACACCTGTTTGTCGAACGGCTGGCACAGCATTTGCGGCGTCCCGTGTGACTTCTCTTCATATCCAGTCTCGTTAAACTCCGTTTCTATCTCCCAGGCAAGCGCGTAAGCGGCAACCAGCTTCGTATCAGCCTCGAGCTCCGCCACGCAGGTTTCGATGTGATCGGAAAACAGCAAATCATCGTCATCAAGAAATACTACGTACTTTCCGTTCGCGCGCGCGAGACCGATATTACCGGCCTTGCAGCGTCCAGATTTTTCAATGGGGTGATAACTGACCTTCGCCGTCGGATAAGCTGCACAGAAATCCTCGGTCACGCCGCGAAGCGCCTCACCACCATCTTCCACTATGACGTGCTCAATCATCGGGTAACTCTGGTGGGCCACAGATTGCAGAGCTTCTCGCAAGAGGTCATCGCGCCCCCGGTAAGTTCTCGTGACGACCGACACCAACGGCAAAGTCCCAGCAGAGTGCAAGCCAACGTAGAAAGCACCCGCCCGGTCAATCTCGTAATCCCAGTTCCGAAACGAAAACTCTCCTACCCTTTGGCGCTGACGCAAGAAATAGATTCCGTTCCTGACAATCTCACGAATGTTCGAACGAATGACATGGGAATTTTCAGGAACACCTGACCTGCCGCTTAGAAGCCGAGAATACAGATACGGTATTCGCAACACATCTACAACGGAGCCGTACCTGAGCCGAATATATGCGTTTGCCAGCGTGCTCCCCTGATATTGGAGCAGCTTCACTTCCCCGGGTTCAGCATAGGTGTAGTGATCAACGACAGCCATGGGCACGTAGCGCAACATAAGCCCTTCAGCGCGCAAGCGATACGATATCTCAACGTCCTCGCCGTACATGAATATCCGTTCTTCATATCCACCCACTCTTTCCAACGATTCTCGACGCAGCAGGACACAAGCATGGGACGACCAGCCTGTGCGCAGCGTTACCGGATCGTAGAACTTGGGGTGTTCATAAGGCGCCTGCCGAAGTTCCCAAGACGCCACAACCTCCAAATCCTGAACAGCGAAGCTTAGGACAGCCGACAGACTGTCGGCTCGAAACTCGAGATCTATATTGGTGACGAGCACAAACCGACTGTTGCCTGCCGCTATGGCCTGGTTATGCCCAGCCCCGAACCCACGATTCTCGCTCTGGATAAGTCGAAACGAGGCAAACGCGGACCAATCCCTGCCTTGCAGATCTGCAACGGTTTCATCGCTGGACGAATTATCTACAAAGATCAGATTTATCTTCCGCAACGGCAGGTGTTGCCGCTCCAAGCTCGCAACGAACGACTCGATCCACGCCTGGCTGTTGTAGGTAACCACGCTGATATCGATCTCTGGCAGGTCTTCGGGAGGCAGAATCGGCTTGGATCCCAGAAACTCCCGGCGATCCGCGATGAGCGACGCGTGGGACGCACGGATCGAATGGTTGTCTATATCGCCACGGATCAGTGAATGGCATCTTTCATAAAGCTTAATCACTCTCACGCGCAGCATGTTGTCCGACGGCAATACGTATAACAGCCGCTTCGCCCCAGCTTTGATCATGCGCAACAGGGTAAACGACGCCTGTTGAGCCACTCGCCTGACCAAGCGCAGGGGCTGGGTCAGCTTCCACGAAAGCGATGACTCAAAATCTGCGACTCGAAGCCGGTACTTTTCGATGATTGCCCACAGACGCATCGACTCAGCTTCACTTTCGAC
>Ga0315336_1002748_pt1 | contig 25777 bp, 22 predicted proteins | sample ASW5metaG_FD_204512 | JGI IMG/M metagenome (GOLD analysis project Ga0315336, IMG submission 204512) | Ammonia-oxidizing marine archaeal communities from Monterey Bay, California, United States - ASW #5 | ecosystem: Environmental > Aquatic > Marine > Intertidal zone | place: USA: California... | reverse complement strand
GCGTTCCGCTTTTGGGCGTGTTCCAGGCTTTCCAACACGAGGATAGCCGAACCCTCACTGGGTACGAATCCGTCCCGGTTGGCATCGAAGGGACGGCTGGCCTTCTCCGGATCGTCATTGCGGGTACTCAGGGCCCGCATGACCGCGAACCCGGCCAGACCCAGTTGGCTGATTCCGGCCTCAGTGCCACCGGCCAAAACAACGTCGGCGCTTCCCCGCCGAATGACGTCCAAAGCTTGTCCGATGGCCTGGTTAGAGGCAGCACAGGCGGTTGTGGCCGTTGAGTTGTATCCGTGGGCGCCGACGTACCGGCTCAGGTTGGCGGCTGCCATGTTGGGCAGAACCATGGGGAAGAAGAAGGGCGTCATCCGCATTCCTCCTTTTTCGGCCAACACCCGGCAATTGTCTTCCAACGTCGGGAACCCACCGTTTCCATTGCCCAGCACCACCCCAACCCGGTAAGGGTCTTCCTGGGAGATGTCCAAGCCTGCCGATTCTACCGCCGTCAATCCGGCGGCTACGGCCAGTTGGGAGAACCGGGCCATTCTTCTGGCCTCTTTACCGTCTATGTATTGGGTGGGGTCAAAGTCTCTTACCTCGCCGGCGATGCGACAGGGGTAATCGGTGGCGTCGCATAGCGTCATAGGACCGATGCCCGGTTTTCCGGCGAGCAGATTCGCCCAGAATGCATCGGGCGTCTGCCCCAAAGGGGTAATCGCCCCCATCCCCGTAATTACCACCCTATTTCGGTCAGGTATCACTCCTCATTCTCCTTGGTAAGTCCGTGGTGGGTCCTAGTTGGTCCGCAAGTCAGCGGGAAGTAGGTCCGGATATAGCTCAGGCTCGATTCCCAAGATTTGTTCCCTTACCTCGGCAGCCACGAAGAGAGAACCCGTAGCCAGAATCAGGTCTCCATCGTCGGCCAGATCCAGAGCCAGTGTCACCGCCTCTGCCGAAGAAGCGGTCTCCGTTACTTGGATGCCGTGCTCATCAAATAGAGACACTATCTGCGCCGGGGGGGTGGACCTGGGATGGCGAGACCGGGATGCGAAAACCACCGGGTTCTCTTTCGCCAAACGCCCAATCATCCCGGCGACGCTCTTGTCACGTGAAAACCCGGCAACAAGAATCAACCTTCTAAAGTTCATATAGGACGCTAATGACTCCAGCAAGGAGTCCATAGAATATTCATTATGCGCGCCATCGACGACAACGAGGGGGTTGCGTCCCAAGACTTCCATACGGCAGGGCCAAGTCACACTGGAGAAACCTCGCTGTATCCCATCGGCGGGGACGGAGTGGCCTTTCTCTTGCAGTGCTTCCAACGCGGCGACCGCAGTGGCTGCATTCTCCAACTGATATTTGCCCAATAGAGGCACTCGTAGGTCGTAGGTATTCCCGCGGCCGGTAACGGTTAATTCTTGGCCGTCGACCGACGCCGGCCCCGGAGACCAAGTTACATCCTTTCCCACCTGGATCGGCGTGGCAGACACGGAATGACATACATCTAGAATCGCTTCCATCGCCTCTGGCTTCTGGGGAGCAATCACCACTATTCCGCCGGGTTTGATGATTCCGGCCTTTTCCCGCGCAATCTCGCCGATAGTGCCGCCCAGGATGGCCGTGTGGTCGAGGCTTATAGAGGTAATCACGGCTACATCGGAGTTGACGACATTGGTGGCGTCCAACCGGCCGCCCAGTCCAACCTCAATAACTTGAAAGTCGGTTTTGTTTTCGGCGAAGTATTGAAATGCCATGACAGTCATGAATTCAAAGAGAGTGACCGGGTCGAGACCTTCGTTCTGTCCAACCCACTCTTGATGGGGCCAAAGTTCTTCCACTAACCGGCTAAACTCCTGCTCCGTGATGGAAACACTATCTCTGCGGATGCGCTCGCGGAAGCTGTGCAGATGAGGAGAGGAGTAGAATCCGGTTTGGTATCCGGCAGCGTGCAAAGCGGAATCGCAGAGTGCTGCGGTGCTTCCCTTGCCCTTGGTGCCGGCCACGTGGATGGTTTTGGCGGCATCGTGGGGATTACCCAGCCGTTGGAGCAACCGCTCCATCCGGACCAAGTCGAAGATTGCCTTCTGACGAGGACCGGCCGGCTGATTGCGCTCGTGGTCCACCATGGAAAGCAAGAGGTTTATGGCGCCGGAATATTTCAATCGATGCCCCTCACTGCCCAACTTCCGGTAGCCTGGCTAATGATCTCGCAGATGGGCGGGCATGAATCCCAGAGCGATTTTGATACCGTCCCAGAAGCCCACCGATCTGACGAAATCTATGTTACCGTCAAGTGGCCTCGGGGTAAACCCAAAGGTCTCTTCCACGATACCAGGTTCGGCCACATTTCGAATGGAAATCATCTTCAGTTGATCGGTGGTTATGGGCGGTCTTGCCACAACCTTCTCTATCATCGCGATGGGCAGGTATACGATCCAAGTCGGCACATGGAGGCGAAAACGGCGCTTTCCCAAGGTCCGTGAGATTAAAGTAATCAATCCGTTGTAGCTCAACTGGTCAGGTCCGCCAATCTCCACTGTCTTGCCCTTCAAGTCCTCCCGGTCCACCGCCAGCGCCAGGCATTTGGCCATATCCGCCACGGCGATGGGCTGGAACCTGTTTCTTCCCGACCCGGCCACCGGGACTACGGGGGTTGTCTTAACCAAACCAGCCAAGGTGTCGAGGAATTCGTCTCCTTCTCCGAACATAATAGAGGGCCGTATTATCGTGTAGGGCAGACCGCTGTTGATGACTTCCTGCTCTCCCTTCCACTTGCTATACAGATAAGCATAGTTAACGTCATTGGTCGCGCCGATGGCGCTGACCTGGAGGAAGTGCTTGACCCCGGCTTCCTTTGCGGCCGCGGCGACGTTGGCCACGCCCTGCCGGTTGATTAAATCGTAGGTGAGGTTCCGGGACTTCCGGATGATGCCTACCAAGTGAATCACCACTTCAACATCATACATCGACCAAGCCAATGCTGCGGGGTCGGTGACGCTACCGTAGTGGACTTCAACCGACCTGTCGGGAAACAATCGTTCGCAACCTGGCGTATGCACCAAGCATCGGACGCGATGATGATGCTCCTGTAGTTCACGTACAACGGCCCGACCTAGAAATCCGGTGGCCCCTGTTACCAACACCCGCATTGTTGAATATCCACCTACATGTGCTTCTTAAGAATCGTGATACCGTTTCAAAAGGCAGAAGAATTAACCCGTTGGTTACTATATTATAAGACCAAATATCCGTGGGTGATCTAGGCTGGCCTGGTGACGGGAAACTTTTGGATGGAGAATCATGACCTATGGCAAACGGTGAGTTGCATTTCGGGGCTGGGATGGCCCTTGGGGCGGAGGAAACAGCCCGGGAGGCCAGGTGGATTGAGGAACTAGGATTTGAATACTTCGCCGCCGGTGAGCACTACATGCGCGGCGACCCGCCAGGTCCAACCCACGCCTCGATACCGCTCTTGGGTGTCGCAGCCGGAGCGACCGAAAAGATTCGCGTCCTATCATCCATATTGCTAACTCCCTTTTACCATCCAACCGTTCTGGCCAAGCTGACAAATACCCTGGATATAGCGTCAGGCGGCCGGCTGACCTTGGGGGTAGGAGTCGGCGGCGAGTTTCCGATGGAGTTCGACGCTGCCGGATTACAGGTCAGCCAGCGGGGACGCCGGACCAACGAGTGCCTGGAAGTGCTGCGTCTTCTGTGGACTGAAGAGAGGGTGTCTTACCAGGGACGGCATTTCCAACTGAATAATGTAACCGTGACGCCGCGTCCGGCGCAGCATCCCCATCCCCCGGTTTGGGTCTCGGGACGCCGGGAGCCGGCGATGCTTCGGGCCGCAAGATTAGGCGACGGCTGGCTGCCTTATTTCTATGACCCTGATAGATACCGGTCCAGCGTGGAGACAATAACACGCGATGCCGAAGAACATGCCCGGAATATATCACATTTTCAATGGGCCTATTTCCCTTACATATCCATATACGACACAGTGGACATGGCCGCGGAAGTGGCCGCCGAAGCATTGGGTGGCCGCTACCTATACGGCGGTGGGTTCAGAGACATTGTCGAGAGATACTGCTTGCTTGGGCCGGTAGAAAGCTGCATCGCACGGCTTCAGGAGTATATCGACGCTGGCGCCCGCCATATAGTTTTTGCCGTAGCCTGTCCCAGGGAAGACCGGGCCCGCCATCTGGAGACCATCGCTAAGGAGATTATCCCCCATTTCCGGAAACTTGGCGCCTGAATGGGGTTTCCACGCTAGGCTTAAGAAATAAAACGGGTGTAATTGTGCTTTCAGCCCATTATAATTATCAGCAACAAAGTAATAAACACCGGCCAAAACCGGTGATTCGGGACTCTCGCAGCATTTTCCCCAGAACCTTGAGTGAGCTTGGAACAAGATTGGTCTCGACTCCAACTCTTATGCCTCGAAAAGCAATAGGGCCGTTCACCAAGGCCATCCGGTGGCACGGACAGCTACTCTTGATTAACACGTTAATGTAATATTTGAACCAATCCGGTATAATATCCACCAGGCTGTTAATAGTATGCGTTCGGCTTTTCGGAATCCGCCCTCCGGAAGCCGGATAGCCTAACTCCCCGACCTTTCAATCTTGATACAGCCAGGCTCAGGTGGTGAGCCTTTGCAGGAGGGATTGTGGTAGTAGCGTCTAGAATCAAGAAAGTAGTGCTGTTACAACCGGCTTCCGCCGGTGGAAATTTTGAATATATCGCGATTCCCCGCCAGGGGATGTTGTTTCTCTCCGGAGCCCTCGCTCAATGGGAAGGTGAATACCTCTACGAGCGAGAAATCTGGTTCGAAGACCGGTGCGGTGTAATCGACCCCGACAAGGACCTGGTAGGCGTAGACCTTCTGATGGTCACGGCGCTCATTAATGAGGCTCCCCGTGGCTACCAGATAGCTCGACAAGCCAAAGAATATCACCCGGATATTAAGATTATCGGTGGCGGGCCTCAGATGGGACCGCTCTGCGAAGAAGCCTTCGCCGTCGGCAGTTTCGACGTTGTAGTGCAACGTGAGGCTGAGGACCTCATCGGCCAACTGTGCGACATTCTGCTTACGTACAAGCCCGGTGAACGGGATCCCTACCTGGACAAAGTTCCGGGCATCAGCTACCAGCGGGATGGCCACGTCGTGCAAACTCGACGGTCAGGTCTGATTAATCCGGACTTTGTGGAGCTGCCCGATTTTCGCTCCATCAGAGATTTAACCCCGGATAACCCCATGGCCGGTGGCGTCATCGAGACAACCCGAGGCTGCACTGAGAAATGCACATACTGCCAGGTGATTCAGCAATTCTTGGGCTATCGATTAATTTCCAGAGAAACCGAGATTAAACGCCTGACTCAGCTAACGGAACTGGCTGCGGACGGATTAATTCACTCCAGGAACGGTAATTTCCAGGTATTTATCTCCGACGATCTGCACCCGCCGCCTTTGAGAGCGGTGAAATACCGGGACGAGCGGCTTGCCCGCTTGCAGTCTTGGAAAGACCACACCAAAAACATGTATATGATTTGCCAAGCACGGGCCGAGATTGGACAAGATCCCGAGCTTGCAACCGCGATGTTAGAAGCCAACATAAAGATGGCGTACATCGGCGTAGAGTCTGACAACGCAGAAAACCTAAAACTGGTGAACAAGCGTCAAGAACCTGGCCAGATGCACACCGATCTCACGACGCTTAACAACATGAGCTTCTCCATCGTTGCGATGACCATCATCGGTCTTCCCTACGATACGGAAGAAAGCATCATCGAATTGGCCGACTGGGTCACTCAGGTCAGTAAATACCAAACGGTAAACTTCCTCACTCCGCTACCGGCGACGTCCAACTGGGACACTTTGGTCCCTCTCAACGAGCATGGCGGTCTTCTTGCTGAAGGCGAGATGCGGCCTTATCACCTATATACCGGCCGGCAGTTCGTCCATCAGGACGAGCGATGGACCATGGCGGAGAGCAGGGATTTATTCGACCGATATTCGGCAAGGCTTACTCCGGTGGATGACCTCTACCGCCGTATCTTCCGTATTCTCCGCAACTACCGGCTACGTCTGGCATCGACCAGCCGCGACGTGGGTGACAGCATAACAGCCCGGTTAGCGGACGCTACTGAAAGCTTAAAGAGTTGGTCGGACCCGGTGTCCATGGCTGGACGCGAGTTCGGCGAGAACATCTCCCAGCGTGTGGGAGAACTGGCAGAAAAACTGCGGTCAGTGTCCCAGCCTCTGGCGAACGCTCGCCAGGAAGTTGTGGATAACATCGGTAGCGACATCAGCGAGCTGGCCGATTCACTTAAGGATCTTTCCGGGCCGGTCAATAACGGCAGTAGCGACCTTGCGGCCAATATCTCAAGCCGCATCACAGATTTGACTGAGATGTTGAACACCGTGATGTCCGATTCACGCCGGGGCAGAACCACCGGCGAATAATCATTGTCGGCCTTCGGAATCACCTGACACCGATAGTTCCGGCGGTACTGAATTGTTAGGGAGGAGGCGGCTGTGGCAGTGCATCTGTTCTATGTGATTTCTGACGCATGGCTGGCGTTCGACGATTCGCCTGAGTTGAAATGAACGAACTTCGCCGTGTATTTATTACGGGTATCGGAGCGATAAGCTCTTTGGGCCTAGACGCATCCACAACCTGGGACAACCTGGTGGCGGGGCAGTCAGGCATCGCTCCAATCACCGCCTTCGACGCCGAGGCCTTCGATACCCACTTCGCTGGCGAAGTCAAAGGCTTCGACGCAGAGAACTACCTGGATCGCAAAGAAGCCCGGCGCATGGACCGATTCGCCCAGTTTGCCGCCGTGGCCGCGAAAGAAGCTTGCCAACAGGCCCACCTAGACCCTCGTGAGGGCAATCCATTCCGAGTGGGCGTAATCATCGGCAGCGGGATCGGCGGCATCATCACCCTGTCCCAACAGATGGAAGTATTGAGTCAGCGGGGTCCGAAACGGGTAAGCCCATTTTTGATTCCCATGATGCTGGCCGACATGGCCTCCGCCCAGGTTTCCATGGTCACCGGGGCGATGGGCGCCAATTATTGCTTGGTTTCCTCCTGCTCCAGCGGCGCCGATGCCTTGGGCCAAGCGTGGGAAATGATACGCCGAGGCCAAGAAGACGTGATGTTGGCCGGCGGTAGCGAAGCTCCGCTATTCCCAATCGCCGTTGCCGGATTCAACTCCATGCGGGCCCTATCCCGGTTCAATGAGGATCCTCAAAAGGCAAGCCGACCATTTGATGCCGACCGGGATGGATTTGTGATGGCCGAAGGTGCTGCGGTCTTGGTTCTGGAGAGCCAGGAGAGCGCTAAAGCGCGTGGGGCGACGATTCTGGCTGAGTTGCGCGGGTATGGCGCAACTTCTGATGCTCACCACCTCACGGAGCCCGGTCCCACCGGACAGAGTGCCGCAAACGCCATTCAGTTGGCTTTAAATGCTGCGGATGTTCAGCCGTCTGAATTGAACTACCTCAACGCGCATGGAACCTCAACGCCGTTGAACGACCGGTCGGAGACGCGGGCGGTCAAACTGGCTCTGGGCGAACACGCTTACCGCGTGCCCATCAGTTCAACAAAGTCTATGAGCGGGCATCTTCTTGGAGCAGGGGGAGCTTTAGAAGCGACGTTCTGCGTCATGGCGATAAAGACCGGCATCGTTCCGCCAACCATCAACCTGAATACGCCGGACCCAGACTGCGATCTTGACTACACGCCCAACCAATCCAAACAGGAGCGAATCGACGTGGCCATGAGCAACTCATTCGGTTTCGGTGGGCACAACTCTGTACTCGTCTTTGCCAATCCCGATCAACGCAGCTAATCCCGCCCTTATCTAGCCCGCCTCCGCTTTCCTAGTTCTTTGATGGCTTCACGAACTGGGCTTTGAAGACTACTAACGGTATCGCTATCACTATGATAATCAGAGCGATGATTTGCGCCTGATTCAAAAACTCGAAATAAGGAATCTGCTCAACGCGTAAGAAGCTCAAGAAGAACCTCCCAATCGAATACAAGCCCCCGTACAACACAAAGAACATCCCACGGGGACGCAACCGGTTACGCAAGGGCCAGATAGCGGCCGCCAGCAGAAGGTCGAATATTAGCTCATATGCTACCGCGGGATGGGAAGCGGGCCGAGTGTATCCCGGACTGGCAGAGTTCGTGTAAATGACCCCCCAGAACAAGTCGGTGCCTTTGGCGAAGTGCTCCCCATTAACAATGTCTCCAATCCTGCCGATGGCCATGGAGATCAGCAACGCCGGCGCGACGATGTCGGCCATGTGCCCAATGCCCGGAAGAGGAGCTTTGTTCGGCTCTCCCAAGAAGGAGAACGTCTTGAACAATGAACCCCAAAGCGCTAGGAACCGGCCAGAGTTTCGGATAAGGACATAGGCGGCACCGAAAGCGAAGCCGCCTAGAATGGCGCCGTAGATAGCAATTCCCCCTTGCCAAACGTAGAACATCCTTATTGGGTCGTGCTGGTAGATCGGGCCCCAGAAATCGATAACGTGGACAACCCTGGCACCGACTATTCCACCGATGATTGACCAGACAGCTATGGAGTATATGGCGTCGGCAGATATGCCTTCTTTCGTGCCCCAACGCACCGCCAAATATACCGAGGTGGCCACTGCTATAAAAGTAAATAGTCCGTGCCATGCCAAAATGAACGACCCGAATTCAATGATGTTGGGACCTAATGGAATCGATATCACGGCAAGGGTGTGCATGTTCTAGCTCGCTATACTCATAGAATTGACTGATTCACCCGGATGCTCCCGGAGTCGAACCGGGTGAAATAGTGTGTACAAGGTATACCCGTGCCCCGAAAGGTTGCAAGGCGTGGGACACCCTCTGAAATTCGTCTTCGCTGGAAGGCAGGCAATACAACGCCGGACCCGCGCCCGACAGGTGAACTTCCGCACCGGTCGCCAACCTAATTTGCTGACGCAGAACCTTCAGTTCCGGGAACTCTTGAAAAGCGGACAGCTCGAAAACGTTGTACTGCATATCTGCTACGAATCCGTCAGCTTCTAGGATTCCCGCAAGTCGTTCGGTCCGGCCTCCATCGGTATATTGATCTGCGGTTAATCGGGAAAACATTCTCGCTGTTTTGTCAGGAATCGTCTCCGACGGGCAGATCAGAGTCACCGGGAACGATGGCAAGGACTGTATCGGCGTGATGGATTCTCCCCGTCCGGTCCCCGTTGCTGTCCCTCCAGTTAAGAAGAATGGAACATCGGAACCCAAGCTTGCGGATATCTCGGATAGTTCTTCGATTGCCATGTCTAATCTCCAGAGTTGATTCAACGCCAAAAGGGCCGCAGCGGCATCGCTACTTCCCCCACCCAAACCCATCGCCACCGGTATATGTTTTTCCAGTGTTATGTCCACTCGGGGTTGTATACCCCGGCTATTCGCCAGGCTTGCCGCTGCCTGCCAAACAAGGTTGGCTTCACCGTTAAGGGAAGTGTCGTCGCATCGCAGTCTAAGAGACGGCGCCGGGTGGAAAGTAAGCCGGTCGGCCAGGTCGATCGTTTGGAGCACGGTCCTGACTTCGTGGTACCCGTCGGACCGTTTTGCCATCACCTCTAGGACGAGGTTCAACTTAGCGTAAGCTGGAACTTCCAAGACTACCCACCGGTCTTACTCCGTTCTTCCCAACCGTTGAAAATCAAAGCCCATTCGTCCAAGGTCAAAGTCTCAGCTCGTCGGCGTCCGTCAAAAGCCAAATCGTCCAGTAATTCTCCTACTTCCGTTGGGTGGACACCTAAGCCGTGGCTGAGCGAGTTCCGTAGTTGCTTCCGTTTGGCAGAGAAACCGGCGCGGACTACTTGAAAGAAGGTCGATTCGTCCGATACCTCCACTGCGGGCTCGGGAAGGACATCCAGCCGAACAACGGATGAATTGACCGTTGGGGGTGGACGAAAGGACCGGGGAGGGACGTGGCATACCAACGAAGGTTTGGCGTAAAACTGAGTTGCAACGGACAGGATACTCATGACACCGGGCTTTGCCAGCATGGAGTGGGCAACCTCTTGCTGGACCATCACTACCAGCAACTCTGGTTTGGGTTGCGACTCTAGTAACCGGCGCACGATGGGGTTGGCTGCATAGTACGGGAGATTGGCCACTACTTTATAAGGCGTGTCAACACCCACCAGAGGTTCTAGATCGATGGTCCTAGCATCTCCATGGACTACCTGCAGGTTAGAGGGGTTGTCTAGTCGCAAAGGGAGATCCACCATCAGGTATTGGTCCATCTCTACGGCAACAACCCGTCCCGCCTGCTCTAAGAGTCTGCGAGTCAATACGCCGCGGCCGGGTCCAATCTCCAAAACTTGTTCTCCGGGGTCCAGTTCCGCAGCGGCCACGATGCGGTTGAGGATCCGGGTATCGGTCAGGAAGTGTTGGCCAAGGGATTGACGAGATCCTGACCTGGAGGGTCGGGGGGAGGGGTCTCCGTCGCGGCGCCGTTGGTTTTTCTCCGGCCCCGGACGGTTTTTATCTTGATTAGAGACCGCGCACCTCACTTCGACGCTGGCCACTAGGCATGTTCCGGGCGGTGACTCGGGTCAGGCGCTCCCACGGCACCCGCAGCACACTGTTTACCGTTGCTCCTTCCGGCCTGGCGGAGTTCGCAGGACTGCGCCGCGTGGGACCCAACCTTCAACATCACCCATCCGAAATATTGGCCTAATGGTCATGCCTTAGAGAGGCATTCAACCCCGCTATAGCGGATTGCGGGTACAAGGCACCGCTAACTCCCCGTCTAGCGCGGTCTCAACATTATGGTAGGCTAGGCGTAGCACCGTGTCAAACGAATAGATGACCTGTTATGACTAAAATGTGGCTACATACTGTGTCTTGGAGAATCACGTGGGTCACGTTGTCCCTATCATTGCCCAATGTTAGAATTATGCCCCTCTAGGAGCACGCCATGACTGTAAGGACCGCCGTTATTCCCGCTGCCGGTTTGGGCACCAGATTTCTGCCTGTAACCAAATCAGTGCCCAAGGAACTCCTGCCCATCCTGGACAAACCCATGCTTCAGTACGTGGTGGAGGAAGCTGCGGAGGCGGGGGTCGAAAGGGTCATAGTGGTCACCTCCAGGGGCAAGGAGTCCATCGCCTCTTACTTCCAAGCTCAACCGGAGTTGGAAGCCCGATTGACCGATGCTGGATCCACCTCGCTCGCCGAAAAAGTCCGGAGGGCCGCCAGCCTGGCCGAGGTATCGTTCGCCATTCAGGAACAACCGCTGGGGCTGGGACATGCTGTGTTGACCGCCGAAGAGGCGGTGGATGGCGAACCTTTCGTGGTAATTCTGCCAGATGACATCATCACCCACAGGCCTGGAGTGGTGGCCCAGATGCTGAAGGTACACGCAAGCACTGGAGGCGGTGTTGTGGCCGTCGAACCCATGCCGTGGGAGCGGGTGCATGACTACGGGGTAGTGGCGGCGACTCCAGTTGAGGACCGGGTACATCGGATCCACGAGTTGGTGGAGAAACCGTCCCGCCAAGAAGCACCCTCCAACCTAACCATCGTCGGACGCTATATCCTACCACCGGAAATCTTCGACTATTTGAAGCGGACACCTCCGGGAGCTAACGGCGAGATTCAATTGACCGACGGCCTGCGACTTCTGTTGGAACATCACGAACTCTACGCATACGAGTTTCTTGGTACACGGTATGATGGAGGAACACCGTTCGGCCTATTGCGGGCGTCTTTAGAGTTTGGCCTGGCCCGGGAAGACACTCGGCAGGCGGTATCAGAGCTTTTAGAAACCTTGAAGTCCGAGCAGCTCAGCAGCGAACTCTAAAAGGGAGAAAGCATTGTTTCAAATCATCTTGGCCATCCACATTTTGGCGGCTGTGATTTTTCTCGGGAACATAATTACCACGGCGTTTTGGAAGGTCCGGGCCGACAAGTCTGGCAATCTTGAGCACATGGCGATGACATCACGGTCCATCCTTTTGGCTGACTATGTCTTTACCGGCCCCGGTATAGCTACCCTGTTAGTCACCGGAATACTGCTGGCCGGGCTCAGCGGTTGGGAGCGGTTCCAGGAGATGTGGCTAGGCCTTTCTCTGGCGTTATTATTCTTGACGGCCTTTATCTGGGCCGGAGTGATGATTCCGCTCCAGTTGCGCATGGTCAGGTTATCCCAAGAAGGATTTGCCTCAGGAAACCTGGACCCAGCGTACACTCGCACCAGCAAGCGATGGTCGATGTATGGCGGCATTGCGACTCTGCTGCCCATCATCATCCTGTTCCTCATGGTCTTACACCCGTGACTAACCTTAGGGAACATTACCTCGAAACTACTAGGGCTATCAGGGCGGAGCTCTCCGATCTACTGGAGGGAATGGATTACTGCCTGGACTGGAAAGCAGAGCCTACTGAATGGTGTGTTCGAGAGGTGGTCTACCACCTACTCGGCACCCCGACCGGTGGCATCCATTCAGTGCTGCAGGGAATCCTATCCGGAGAATTAACTGAATACGAGCTTTGGGCCAATCAATCCAACATTACGCCGGACAGGCAAGCCAAGGACATGAACGGCGTACTGGGAGACATCGAAGTCCTGTTCCAGGGATTGGAGCAGGCTTTAGATTCGGTTACTGACGATGACTTGTCCGGGAAGCCGGTCGTTGCACACATACGCAGCCGGGGAATATATGAAGAGCGAAACGTGGATGTACTGTTGGAGCGGGGATTTTTTTGGCACTGGCGGGAGCATCTGAACCAGATCGTTGAGTTAAGGGCCTCGCTGGGCCTTTCCTGAGCTACGCTTCCGCCCCTATCTTAAGCAAGGTCAGGAAAGCCTCCTGAGGCACTTCTACCCTGCCGACCATCTTCATCCGGCGCTTCCCTTCTTTCTGCTTCTCCAACAGCTTGCGTTTGCGGGTAATGTCCCCACCGTAACACTTAGCCAATACGTCCTTGCGCATCGCCCGAACGGTCTCTCTGGCGATGATTCGGCTTCCGATGGCGGCCTGAAGGGGAACCTCGAATAATTGCCGGGGTATGGCTTTCTTCAACCTCTGAATAACCTCACGGCCGTGGCTCACCGCTTGGTCCCGGTGAAGAATCATCGCCAGGGCTTCCATCGGTTGTTGGTTAACCAGGATATCCACCTTCACCAGCGACGCAGCCTCGTATCCTTTCAGGGTGTAGTCCATCGACGCGTATCCCTGGGTTCGAGACTTGAGTTGGTTGTAGAAGTCGGCCAGCAGCTCCACCAAGGGCAGTGTGTATTCCATGACTACCCGAGATTGAGTGGCAGCGGAATCTGCGACGTCCCGCTGTACCATACCCCCTTGGATATAATCCATCTTTTTGAACTCTGACCGACGGGAATGCATCAATTCCATAATCACGCCCACGAAACGATCAGGGGCGACGATGGTCAGATCAAGCATAGGTTCCCGTATCTCCTTGACCTCATGGGGCGGCGGGAGCCGGGAAGGGTTGTCGATGCTTGTGATTTGCCCGGTGGGAGATACCACCTGGTAGGAGACACTGGGGGACGTAACTATTATATCCAGGTCGTATTCCCGCTCCAGACGCTCCTGCACGATTTCCATGTGCATAAGTCCCAAAAATCCGCAGCGAAAACCGAACCCAAGGGCGGTGCTGTTTTCCGGCTCCATCTTGAGCGAGGCATCGTTCAGTTGCAGCTTTTCCAGGGATGATCTCAGCCGGTTATGATCCTCTCCGTCCGAAGGATAGAGTCCGGCGAACACCATCGATTTCAATGGCTGATATCCCGGTAGCGGCTCCTCAGCCGGACGATTATGACTGGTAAGAGTATCGCCCACACTGCAATCCCGCACATCCTTGAAACCGGTGGCGATGTAACCCACCTGCCCGGCGGAAAGGGACTCCACGGGCGTGGGGAAGGGAGAAAACACGCCCACTTCCAAGATTTCAGCCATTCGACCTGAAGACATTACCCGAATGCGCTGGTCCGAAGAGACCTCTCCGTCTTGAACGCGGATGCGGGTGATGATTCCCTTGTAGGAATCATAGGCCGAATCAAACACCAAGGCCCTTAGATCGCTTTCAACGATTCCCTTGGGAACAGGTATGCGGTCCACCACGGCGTCCAGAATCTCCTGGGCGCCGGAGCCTTCTTTTGCGGAGACGTAGAGTATCTCGTCCTCGCTGAAGCCGAAAACTTGTTGCATCTCGCTGGCCACCCTGTCCGGCTCGGCCTGAGGCAAGTCTACTTTGTTCACCACCGGAATCAATTCCAGATCGTACTGCATCGCCAAGTATGCGTTTGCGATGGTTTGGGCCTCAACGCCTTGGCTGGCGTCCACCACCAGCAACGCGCCCTCCGCGGCAGCCATGGCCCGCGACACTTCGTAGCTAAAGTCCACGTGGCCGGGGGTATCGATGAGATTAAGTTGATAGGTTCGATTGTCGGGGGCACGATGCGACATGGTGACTGCTTTACCTTTGATAGTGATGCCGCGCTCCCGTTCCAAGTCCATCGAGTCAAGGAACTGGGACTTCATGTCTTGGGAGCGGACAGTACCGGTGATTTCCAGAAAGCGGTCAGCCAGCGTCGACTTACCGTGGTCGATGTGGGCGATGATGCAGAAATTTCGTATCAGTTCAGGGTCCATACATCATCGATGGTATCACGAGGGGAATACAGCTACAAGGAAAGATAGGTCAGGTTTGGGTCGCAAATGTTTAGGGGCGCTCCGTTTGCATCGAGGCGCCCCAATAAGGAATCTTAAGAACCAGCTTTTGACTGGGTCAGTAAGCGCCGTATCCTTCAGCCCTTATACAGGCCGAGAAGTGATTGGGTTCTACTTCACGCAACTCCGGAGTCACCTTAGCGCAGTCGTCGGTCGCTATGGGACAGCGGGGATGGAACACGCATCCGGATGGTGGGTTCAAGGGGCTGGGCACCTCACCCGTCAGCAGGACTCTTTCCCGCTGTGCATCCACGACCGGGTCAGGGATGGGCACTGCGGAAAGGAGAGCCTTGGTGTAGGGATGGCTCGGATTAACGTAAATCGTGCTACGATCCGCCATCTCCACGATATGGCCCAAGTACATCACTCCGACACGGTCGCTGATATGACGTACCACCGACAAGTCGTGAGCTATGAACAGGTAGGTGAGGTTGAACTCATCCTGTAGATCTTCCAAAAGGTTAACGATCTGGGCTTGGATAGACACGTCCAAAGCGGAAACCGGCTCGTCGGCGACGATGAACTTAGGGCTCACCGACAACGCCCTAGCCACGCCGATACGCTGCCGCTGTCCGCCGCTGAACTCGTGAGGGAACCGATCTGCCATATAGGGATTCAGACCTACGTTTTGCAGCAGACTAGCTACCCGTTCCCTGTATTCGACTTTGTTGTCCACCAACCCGTGAACCACCAACGGCTCGCCGATGATGTTACCGGCGGTCATACGCGGATTCAGCGAGCTGTAGGGATCCTGGAAAATCACCTGCATCTCCCGGCGCATAGACCGTAATTGGCGGGAACCCATATCCATAAGCTCTCGATCGTCGAACTTGATGGAGCCTTCGGTCGGCTTGTAGAGTTGGAGGATACAGCGGCCGGTGGTCGTCTTGCCACACCCGCTTTCCCCAACAAGTCCCAAGGTTTCCCCCCGCTTGATGTCGAAGCTAACGCCGTCAACGGCCTTGATGCTGGCAACGGTTCGCTGGAAGAGCATGCCCGAACTTACCGGGAAGTGCATCTTCAGATCTTTGACCTCAACGAGGTTCTCGGATTCCGAAGGTTGGGAACTTCCTTGTGGTTGAACGTCTGGGGTTGTGGTCATACCTAACCTTCCTCTCCTGCCTCGTTATCTTGGGGCGCTACCGGCTCAGGTGCGGTTGGCATTGGCTCGACCACAATCCCGTCGTTAGCGCCAAATCGCCTTTCTTCCTCGGCAACTACTTCCTTGATAAGTTCGTCCAACTCGCCGGCCCTCCAACAAGCGGACGAATGGCCTTCATTTAGCATCTCCAATTCTGGAGCTTCCAGTGCGCATTTATCAATCGCCCACCGGCACCTTGCTCTGAAAGAACAACCGATCGGCAGGTTGACCAAGTCCGGGGGTTGTCCTTCGATCGGGTCCAACTTGGTCCGCCTAGGCAGATCCAAACGGGGCACAGACCGAAGCAAGCCAATCGTGTACGGGTGCCGTGGGTTGGCGTAAATCTCACGAGCCGAGCCCCGTTCAATGATACGGCCGGCGTACATGATGTTCATTCGGTCGGCGTACCGAGCGACGACCCCAAGGTTGTGAGTGATGATAATCAATGCCACACCGAACTCGACGGTAAGCGACTTCATCAACTCTAGAATCTGCGCTTGAATGGTCACGTCCAGCGCCGTGGTCGGCTCATCGGCGATGATGAGTCTAGGATTGCAACTGAGAGCCATGGCAATCATTACTCTTTGCCGCATTCCGCCGCTGAACTGGTGAGGGTACTGCTTGACGCGCTTTTCAGGATCAGGTATGCCTACCCGGGCCAGCAGATCCACGGCTTCCCTGCGGGATTCGGCCTTAGTCATGCCCTTGTGTAGTTCAAGAGTCTCGGTAAGTTGTTTCTCTACAGTGAGCACCGGGTTCAGCGAGGTCATTGGCTCCTGGAAGACCATGGAAATCTTACCGCCTCTTATGCGGCGCATATCATCCATGTCAATCTTCAGGATGTCCTCATCCTCAAACTGAATCGTTCCGTCAACAATCTTTCCCGGTGGGTCGGGGATCAAACGCATCACTGAAAGGGCGCTAACGCTCTTCCCGCAACCGCTTTCACCCACTAGTCCCAGCGTTTCGCCTTCTTCAAGCTCGTAGCTGATGCCATCCACCGCTTTGACTACACCTTCGTAGGTGAAGAAGTGAGTTTTTAAATCCTTTACCTGTAATAAATTAGGCAACTGACTCTCCTCAATGACCTTCGGCCCGCGAACGATTTTTGTATGCCGCTGGCAGGCTTTTCGGTAGTTCCGGTGCTGAAGTGGCCGACCTCTCATTCACTGGTGGGGAAGGGGAGACTCGAACTCCCACGCCTTTCAGCACATGATCCTAAATCATGCTCGTCTACCAGTTCCGACACTTCCCCGAGTGATCCGGCGCACTATATTTCGCCTGATGCCCCTCCAAACCGGGCCTAAACCCTGAGAACGATGGGTAAACGCCCCCTCTGGCAGGGTCGAGGTATTATATCTGACCCTTTGTTTCCTTGTCCACCCGTAAGCAATAGATACAGGTCGCTACCTTGTATTCGAGAACCTGAACTCCGCTGCTTGTGTCTAACTCGGCTAGGTCTAATCCCTGGTTAACCACAATGACGGCGATATTGTATATCAAATTCAATTGTGATGTTAGAGGCATGATTCTCTGGAGACTGGGGCGATATGCGGAGTCGGTACCAGGCATATCAAGAAGGAGAAGTCGCAGCAAGTTAGGCGGTCTGCTTGAAAGGCCGGAGCACTAACCGGCGTAGGCGGATCTGCGGGTATATACGGCGAAGGCCAGGCCATCATACCTATCCAGAAACGTCAAGCCCATCCCACGGTAATGAATCCTGAGTAGAACGGACTGGCTGCGGATATCAGGAGACCAAGCCCTATAACTGGCAACGGCACGTACGTATTGATTCGTATCATCGATGCACCTTGATTGGGATGGCTCAGATTCCATTAACCAGGTTTGACAACCTCTGCTACAAGCTGGGTAGCACGACATTTTCCGTGGGGCTAGCCTGACCAGCTTTGTGGTGCTAGCCCGGTCCATCCCTCCCCATTGCCCGTGGCCGGTGATATTGTTATTGAACATCGGTAGACCAGTCAGGATGACAGCTAAGAGACGTTGATGGCTGAAGGGAATAACCCTTGAAAGAAAGGGTGCTGCTTCTGATCCGGGTTCTAGAAAACCCGAGGGAGGAACCTCGAGAGGAATGGACAGCTTACGAGAAGGAAATGGAAGCCGCACCGGAAGTGATACGGCAAGCCCATGCCAACGTCCTGAGAGCCTGGGTTGATTTGGGAAACTTAGGATACCGGCCTAAGTGTGGGGGCGAATACACCTGATGTAACGAACAACGCAGATCGCCACGAGACCGGACCACCGCCTCAAGGCGCAGGAGGATAGTGAAACCAAGAATAAGCATGATTACGTTAGGCGTGGTCGATCTTGAAACCTCGATCAAATTCTGCCATGGCGGGCTAGGGTTCCCCAAGATGGATTCGCCATCCGGCGTCGCCTCTTTCACGCTTAATGGCAATAGCCGATGTCTGTACCCACGGGATCGCCTGGCCGAGGATACCGCAGTATCTCCGGAGGGTAGCCGGTTCAGCGGATTCGCCTCGGCCCACAACGTTGCATCCGAGGCTGAAGTAGACCAAGTTATCGAACAGGCGGTTTTCAGTAAAGGCAAAGCTGTTTAAGCCACCGCGAAAGGTTTCTTGGGGCGTCTACTCCGCCTACTTCAGAGACCCAGACGCTTACCTCTGGGAGGTCGCCTACAATCCCCATTTCTTGGTAGGCCCCGAAGATAACTAGCCACAAAAAAGCCTCCCTGGGTTGATCCCCGGGCGGCTCAGAACATCGATACTTGAAAGTTTTCTAGATTATCCGCCCCTCCGGCATGTTGACCCAAGCACTCATCTCGTGGGGTTGGGTTACCGCTTCCGCTTTACAAACGTAGGACGGAGAGAGTTGGTCGATGGACGTAACTCCCATTAGACCCATACCCACTCGGATCTCCTCCTGCAGAATCTCCAGAACCCGCACCAATCCCGGCGTCCCGTTAGCCGCCAGACCCCAGCCCTGCAATTTGCCGATGGAGACTGTCTTGGCGCCCATGGCGATCGCCTTCAAAACGTCGCTGCCCCGTTGGACCCCACCGTCAACGACAATCTCAGCTTTGCCATCGACCGCGTCCACAATCTCTGGAAGCATCTCCATCGTTCCCAACCCGTGGTCCAACTGCCGCCCGCCGTGGTTCGACACCCAGATAACATCGACTCCATGCTCCAACGCCAGCACTGCGTCCGCTCCGGAGGCGATGCCTTTTAGCATGAAGGGAAGACCGGCGTACTCTTTGATCCTGTCGATGCTTTCCCAGGTAACCGACGCCGACCATTTGGGGTCGCGAGGACTACGCTGGGAGACCGGCAGCCAACGGGTGAGCAAGGGACGCTCCCGGCGGCTGTAATTGGCCGTATCCACCGTGATGCAAAGACCCTTGTAACCGGCGTTCTTCGCCCGGTCAATCATCTCTTTCGTCCAATCCCAATCGCCGTGGATATACAGCTGGAATATCTTGGGGCTGTCCGTAGCCTCCGATGTCTCCTCCAGAGACGGCTCGGTTACGGAGCTGACAACGTGGACGATTCCAAACTCCCCGGCAGCCTTGGTGGCGGCAACTCCGCCTTCCGGTATGAATACTTGAAGCGAACCTACGGGCGCTATCACAACCGGGATCCGCATGTTATGTCCCATGAAAACGGTAGAAGTATCCGGGTTGGAGACATCTACCAGCACCCGAGGCCGAAAGGCGATGCGGTCGAAAGCCAACCGGTTGCGTCGCATCGTGGTCTCCGATTCAGAAGCGCCGCACAGATAATCCCACGGCCCCTGTCCCAACCGCCTCCGAGCCTCCTGCACAATCTCCTCGTTCGTTACGAAATTGGTAGTCAAATCAACTCTCCAAATTTAAGCCTAAAATCAATAGCCGGAGCATCGCCCCGGCCTCCTGTATATGGCATTCAATACTCTACATCATAACGCTATGGTAGGCGATGCCAAACCCCTACCGCATTCCCAACGGAGGTCGTTCCAGAAGAGCGCACCGGGCCGTTGCCCATAGGGCGCGGGTTACTTGTTTGAGGGATTGGGCGGATTGAGTGTAGTAGCGTATCAGGCAGCCTCCGTTGGCTAGGGCGGAGGCGGCGCCGGTGGCGTCTTGGTTGTCCGAGAAGCAGTTGGTGAATGTGCCAGCTATGTCTGGCCAATCAAGAGAACCGTCGGCGTACAGAAACATGGTTGCCGCGTAGGACGCTCCGTCCATTCCACCCAGCCCCGACGGTATCCAAGATTCAGGTTTGATGCAGATCCTATCCCGGCAAACGGTCTGCCCGGAGCGGCTGATTACCACTTCGGTGGTCAGTTCGTTGAATAACCATCTTTCTCCCCGGGCAACCCTTCCCACCGAGAATGCGTCCACAACGATGGCGCGGCTGCCGGGTTCCATGTCGATAGATAGAGACTGTACCAGGGATGCCCCGGGATGGGGAATGACATGGTCCGGTAGATATTCCAGCACTGCGTCATCAGCAAGATGGATGTCGGTTCGGTGGAAGGTTGGGGCTGAATCGGATCGGTATACCTTGGTGGCGGAAGGGGTTGTCAGGACGGCGTGAGCGCCCTTGGCTAAGTCAATGGTCGTGGTCAGGCAGTCGCCTCCCAGTAGTCCTCCGGTCGGGTTCAGCAGCATGACCCATGCAGCACCTTCTCTGCCTTCAACCTCCATGGGTTTTGAAACCTGTAACGGCAGCGTGGAGCGGCTCTGGGTCAAGACGGTAAGTAGACCCCGTTGTTCAAATCGGAGGTTTAAGTGACCTTCCATCAGTTCAACCGAAAGGGCAAATCAGACTAGCCGCTCTTCACTTGGGAGGGAAGCCTTTCCAACACCCAATTCGCTACGTTGTCAGCGCCGTCTCCGTTGCGGAGGTTGGTGAAATAGAACGGTCTTCCTTCCCTCACCCTCGTAGCGTCGGATTCCATCACAGACAGGTCAGCGCCCACATATGGGGCCAGATCGACTTTGTTAATCACCAGAAGCTCAGACCGCGTGATGGCAGGTCCCCCTTTTCTGGGAATCTTATCGCCTTCGGCCACGTCGATGACGTAGATTGAGGTATCCACCAATTCCGGACTGAACGTCGCCGCCAGGTTATCTCCGCCGCTCTCCAGAAGAATCAACTCCAAGTCCGGAAATCGGTCAGTCAACTGGCGTATGGCCTCCAAGTTAACTGAGGCGTCCTCCCGTATAGCAGTGTGGGGGCAGGAGCCGGTCTCTACGCCCAGCACGCGTTCCGAGAGAAGGACTTCTCGTCGCACCAAGAATTCGGCGTCCTCTTTGGTGTAGATGTCATTGGTGATCACCGCAATCTCGTGTTTATCGCTCAGCCGTCGGCATAAAGCCTCCACCAGCGCGGTTTTGCCGGAACCTACCGGACCACCAATCCCTACAGTGTATGCTTGTTGGGGCATGTTTCCTCCAGTTGAACGACTGACTAATATGGCATCTCAGGAACGGAACAACCGTTGCTCCAATCTTGCGTGACGCATCCCAGCGACTTCCAGGCCTGGACTGAAGCTCCATATGTCTTGAGACTCCTTGCCGAGAGCCTCATGGGCCAGGCTGGCTATCAGGGGGCCTACGGCCCATAAAACCTTCTGGGCATCGAGTTGACCGAGGGGCATCAACCGGCTGGCTGCTCCGACGATTTGGGACGCCGTGGAAAAGAGAAAGGCGGAGGCTGACTGTTCCGGTTCCCAACTGATGATTCCGCCACTGATGCCAAACGCCACTGGATGATGCCCTGGCGTCTCGCCTGACTTTACGGCGGCAAGATAGTCATTCAAGAACGGGTCTTCGGTCAGTACCGACGCCACCCGGGCTGTCTGGTGTCCCATCTGGCGGCTTGCCCCTCGGGATTCTGTCACGTGATTCATCGCGTCCAGGTCGTGATCCAACGCCAGACATCCGTCCAAATCCCGCTGATGGGCCAAACGCCCGGCGATAACGACCGCTACAGCGTCACATGGTCCGGCCCGGCCATGGAGATAAGCGGTCAACACTTCTCGTACACCGTCGAGGTCTTTTACCTGTCCCGATTCTACGAAGGATTCCAGCCCGAAGGAATGGGCGTAGCCGCCGATGGGGAAGAGAGCGTCCGCGAATTGAAGCAGGCTGACGTGGATAGCCATTCGGTCTTCCAACATTATGTTAAAAATATTGATTAGAAGAGGAAGTAGCGCTGGGCCATGGCCAGAGTCTGAGCCGGATCGCACCTTAGGAGTTCGCCGTCGGCCCGCACTTCGTATGTGTCCGAGTCCACTTCTATGTTTGGCAAGGTGTTGTTCAGTACCATGTCTACCTTGGTCAACGAACGGCATCCGCTTACGGCAACGGCCCGTTTCTGTAGCTGCAACTTCTGGTGGACCCCTGCCTCCAAAGCCGCAGTTGAGAGAAAGGTAACCGACGTAGAAAATCTTGCCCGACCCAACGACCCGAACATGGGCCGGAATATCACCGGCTGCGGTGTGGGTATAGAGGCGTTGGGATCACCCATGGCGGCCGCGACGATGAAGCCACCCTTAATCACCAGGTCCGGTTTTACACCGAAGAAGGCTGGGCTCCACAAGACCATATCGGCCAACTTCCCTACTGCGATCGCCCCAACCTCGTGGGATATTCCGTTGGCGATGGCCGGGTTGATTCCGTATTTGGCGATGTAACGGCGAGCCCGCAGGTTATCGTTGCCGGCCTTCTCCCCAGTTAGGGAGCCACGCTGACGCTTCATCTTATCGGCCGTTTGCCAGGTCCGCAGGATAACCTCGCCGACCCGTCCCATGGCCTGGGAGTCGGAGGACATCATACTTATCGCACCAATGTCGTGGAGGATATCTTCGGCGGCGATGGTTTCGGCGCGGATACGCGACTCGGCGAAAGCTAGATCTTCTGGTACGCCCAAATTAAGGTGGTGGCAGACCATGAGCATGTCCAGATGCTCGTCCATGGTGTTTACGGTGAAGGGCATGGTGGGATTAGTCGAGGATGGAAGGCAATTAGCCTCGCCGCACACCCGGATGATATCCGGAGCGTGGCCGCCCCCTGCGCCTTCGGTATGGTAGGTGTGGATGGTACGGCCTTTGAAAGCCCGAATCGTATCCTCCACGTACCCGGCTTCGTTCAGGGTGTCGCTGTGTATGGCGACCGAGACATCATAAGCTTCGGCGGCAGTGAGAGCTGCGTCGACGGCTGCGGGAGTGGTCCCCCAGTCTTCATGAAGCTTCAATCCCATGGCCCCAGCTCGGATTTGCTCGGTTAAAGGCTCTTGGTGAGAGGCATTCCCCTTGCCCAGAAAGCCGAGATTGACCGGTAGGTCCTCGGACGCCTCCAACATGCGATGGATGTTCCATTCGCCCGGAGTGCAGGTTGTGGCCTTGGTGCCGGTAGCCGGGCCGGTACCACCCCCGATAAGGGTGGTTATCCCTGAGGCGAGAGCTTCCCAGGCCAACTGAGGACATATGAAGTGAATGTGCGGGTCGATGCCACCGGGAGTCAGTATCATGCCTTCTCCGGCAATCACTTCGGTGCCGGCGGCCACGGTCATCCACGGTGTCACTCCATCCATGATGTCGGGGTTGCCCGCCTTGCCTATGGCGGCGATCCGTCCGTCGCGGATGCCCACGTCGGCTTTAACGATACCCCAATGATCCAATATCACGGCATTGGTGACCACGGTATCTAGGGTCTGGTCGGACCTAGTGGCCCAGGAAGACTGGCCCATGCCGTCGCGCAGCACTTTGCCGCCACCGAACTTGGCTTCATCGCCGTGGGAAGTAAGGTCCTCTTCAATCTCGATGAACAACTCGGTGTCGGCCAACCGGATGCGATCGCCAACCGTTGGGCCAAACAGGTCGGCAAATTGCCTGCGGGGTATTCCCAGGCTCATGGCGTATCCTCCAAGAACCCTTCTTCCCTGGCCTTAGCCAACGCCGCAGCGCGGGCATCTTCGCCGGTGGTGGGTCCGTTGGTCAGGGAGTTTAGCCCATAGACCATCTTATTCCCGCCCAACTCCACCAACGTCACCGACATGTCATCGCCGGGCTCAAAACGTACGGCGGTTCCGGCGGGGATATTCAGGCGCATTCCAAATGCGACCTCACGATTAAACCTCAGGGCCCGGTTAGCCTCAAAGAAGTGGAAGTGAGAACCCACCTGAATCGGACGATCGCCAGTATTTGCTACCGTCAGTTCCAGCGTTCGCCGGCCTTCATTGGCGTCGATGGGCGTATCGGCTAACACGTACTCTCCGGGTATCATTTTTAATCTCTACTCCGTCCAGTCTCAGGAGTCTGCCTCGCGCCCTATTTAAAGGATAGGTAAATAACGTGAGACCTCGAAATCGGTGACCGTGGCGCGGTAATCCCGCCACTCTATCCGCTTATTCTCGAGAAAACTGTTGAATATATGGTCGCCCAAAGCCTCCGGCAGTAATTCACTGCGTTCGGCCAGTGCAATGGCTTCTCCTAGACTGGCGGGCAATTCCTTGATTCCCAGCGACTGGCGGCGCTCCTCGGTCATTTGGAACACGTTGCCCTGTACCGGCGGCTGTACCGGATAGTCCTCCACGATTCCCTTCATGCCGGCTGCCAGCATCACACTGAAAGCCAGGTAGGGATTGCAGGCTGGATCCGGGGCCCGGTACTCGATGCGCACCGAGCTTTCATAGCCGGGTTTATATGCGGGCACCCTCACCAGGTCGGACCGGTTTACGTGGGCCCATGAGACGTATACCGGGGCTTCGAATCCGGGAACCAGCCGCTTGTACGAGTTGATCCATTGGTTGGTCACCACGGTAATCTCGGGAGCATGATGCAACAATCCGGCGATGAACTTTTTGCCGGTTTCGGAAAGGTAGTGCTCGTCCTCGTCATCATAGAAGGCGTTCTTGTCACCTTGGAACAGGGACTGATGGACGTGCATTCCGGACCCGTTTATCCCCGTCGCGGGCTTGGGCATGAATGAGCCGTAGGCTCCGCTTAGTTGGGCCAATTCCTTGATGACCAGCTTGGCGGTCATGATACTGTCGGCCATCGCCAGAGAATCGGTATATTGCAGGTCTATCTCATGCTGGCTGGGGGCGGCCTCGTGGTGGGAGTATTTGACCGGCACGCCCATCTCAGCCAGGTTCAGAACGGTGTCCCGGCGTAGGTCGCTGGCAGGTTGGCTGCTAAGCTGGTCAAAATAGCCGCCGTTGTCCAGGAATTCAGGGCTCTGGGAATTCTTCAGCAGGAAGAATTCCAGTTCCGTGCCCACGTAATAGGTATACCCCAGTTTGGCGACCTTTTCGATGTTCCGCTTCAACGCAGCCCGGGAATCTCCGGTGAAGATTTCGCCCTTGGGGCGGCGAACATCGCAGAACATACGAGCCACGGCGTTTTGCGAGGGACGCCAGGGAAGCAAGGCGAAGGTGTTCGGATCCGGAAAGGCTCGCATGTCGCTTTCTTGGAACCGGGCAAAACCCTCTATGGAGGAACCGTCAAAGCCCACGCCCTCATTCAATGCGTCTTCAAGGTCGTCAACGTTGATGGCAAAGCCTTTCAGGTGGCCCAGGATATCTGGGAACCAAAGCCGGATGAACTTGACGTCGGCGTCCTTGGCAGCCTGCAAGACATACTCTTTCTCCGCCCGGTCTTGTGACACCATGCTGCTTCCTCCTAAATACCCTGTGCTGGTCTAAGTTATAGATCTAGGTTTCAGAGAGTTACTGAGGTTGATTAAACGGCCAGGTATTCCCGGACCGAGTTCCGGTCCAAGTCCTTGGTCTGCCCCTCCAGGACGATGGCTCCGTTCTCCATGACGTAGCAATGGTCGGCCACGCTCATGGCAAAATCCAAGAACTGCTCCACCAGGAGTATGGCGGTCTCCTGGCGTTCCC
>Ga0315336_1002747_pt1 | contig 25777 bp, 21 predicted proteins | sample ASW5metaG_FD_204512 | JGI IMG/M metagenome (GOLD analysis project Ga0315336, IMG submission 204512) | Ammonia-oxidizing marine archaeal communities from Monterey Bay, California, United States - ASW #5 | ecosystem: Environmental > Aquatic > Marine > Intertidal zone | place: USA: California... | reverse complement strand
CGCTCAATCAAGCCGGCGTGTGCAACGTAGTGGCGACCTGTGGCACCGCACTGACCTCTGAGCAAGCGCGCACGATGCGGCGCCATGCATCGGAAGTGGTGACGATGTTCGATTCGGATTCGGCCGGATTTGCCGCGGCGGCGAGAAGTTTCCCCATCTTTATCGAGGCCGGCATTTGGTCGCGCGGGGCGTCGCTTCCCGAGGGGGAAGATCCGGACAGTTTCGTGCGCGCTCAAGGCCGCGACGCGCTGCACGATAGAGTGCGCCGCGCCGCGCCGCTGGCGGAAGCCTATGCCAAGCATCGCGTTGCCAACGCACCGGCCGGCACGTCGGGACTTGCGCATGCAGCGTCGGAGGTTGCCGAGCTACTGGCTAAAGTCCAAGACCCGTTCGAATTTGACCTGTTGGTCTCGAAAGCGGCGTTGTGGACCGAGATCTCCGAAGATGAATTGCGTCGTCAGAGTCGGCGCCGTCGTGCTGCAGCGAATAAGCGGTCACAATCCTCGGCACCGACTACACCACCTGCGCAGGAGCAGGCCACTCCTGCAAGGCCGGCCGGGGCTGCCGGTCCCGAAGAATTGCTGGTCTGCGCGTTGTTGGCCGGTTCGGACGCGATCGAACAGATCGACTCAGAACTCATTCTAAATTCCTTGGAAAACGGTGTTTGGAAGACAGTCGTTAGTGATATTGTTGAGCGCGCCCGCGAGGGACGGTACATCGATCCTACCGAGTTGGCCGAAAAGCTGCCGGAGGACTACCGTAGTCGCGTATTGGAGCGATTGCTCGATGAGACCTTTTCCCGAGCGGAAGTCCGGTCGCGTGTAATCGCGGACTGTGTTTCGAAGATCGAGGAACGCGCTCGAAGAGCGCACAATCGATCACTCCTCACGGAGCTACGGCGTCGTGAGGAATTGGGAGTCGATGACGATGCCCAAGATGGCTTGGCTGATTTGATACCGCGTAAACGACCTGATGCTTAAGAAGACCACCTCTCGATCAAAGACTACGGCGAAGAAGTCCACCTCCGCCAAGTCTGCTAAGGCTGCGAAAGCTGCGCCTAAGAAGGCGGCCAAGTCCGCCAAGTCTGCGAAGCCGACTGTGGCGAAATCTGCTCGCGCCGCCAAGACTTCGACGCCGTCCAAGACTGACAAGAAGATCAAAGCGACCAAGAAGACGGCAGCTAAGAAGGCTGACGCCGTCAAGACAAAAGAAGCCGTCGAACCGAGCGAAGATCCCACAGGGATTGAGACTCTCGTACAGCTTGGCAAGTCGAAAGGTTTTGTCACCTACGATGATGTCAACGATGCGCTCGATGAAAACGTAACCGACGAAGGTGATATAGAAGCGGTGCTCTCGCTATTGCGAGACAGCAAAGTCGAGATTCGCGAAGAAGAAGACAGCCCGCCGCAAGTGCCCACCAAGGCGAAGTCCAAAGCCAAAGCAAAGAAGGAATCCGGCGGCGCCGCTGATGAAGGCGGGACCGACTACGTCCGCATGTACATGCGTGACATGGGTGCGGTTGCGCTGCTCACTCGCGAAGGTGAGGTGGAGATCGCCAAACGCATCGAAGCCGGCGAGGACGAGGTCTTCGACCTGGCATTCACGTCGCCGTTCGGTCGACGCCACATTCGAGCGGTGTCGAATCTACTGCGCGAAGGCGATATTCGAGTCCGCTCCGTCGTGAAGATCGCCGAGCCGGATCCGATATCCGATGAGGGCGGCGAAGGTGAAGGTAACAGCGAAGCCGCAGCAGGTGGCGGCGATACGCCGGTTGAAGCGGCCCAGATGGCCGGGACCCAGAGCGCGGGGCTACAGACGGCCGAGGCAGAGCCGGCGGTAGCGCCGGCGGTAGAGCCGGCGGTAGAGCCGGCGGTAGAGCCGGCGGTAGAGCCCGACGCGGGGTCTAACAGCAACGGCAACGGTCACTATCCCGAAGCACGCCCGACCACTGCCGAAGACGAAACTGAGATCCTCAAGCGCACGATCCGCCAACTCAACCGCATGACGAAGAGCTGTGACAAGGTCGAGGAGCTGCGCGGTTCGATCGCCGGTCTGAAGCCCGACGGCGCGAAGGCTGCTGAGGTGCGAGAAGCGGTGATCAAGCTCGATGCACGGTTGCTCAAAGGACTGCGCGACATCCCGCTCCATCCGACGCAGATCCGGTTGGTGGTCGAGGAAATCCGGCGCGTTCATGAAAAGATCCGCAAGCAGAGGACAATCGTCGCCAAAGCCGAGAACCGTACGGGGCGCTCGATGGATCAGATACTCGAGCTTACCGGCCAGCTCGGTGTCGACCGTACAAGTGACCAGCGCATTTGTGGAACGCTTCGGCTTAATGCCGACGGCATCAAACGTATGGCCGTGCGCTTGGTCGAGGCTTCGGGAAGCATCGAAGAGATCCTCGGTCAGTGCGGCATGGAGCTTCAAGATCTCAACACGCTCGCAATTGCGATACAGCGATCGCAGGCCTCGGCCGACGAAGCCAAACGGGAACTCATCGAAGCGAACCTACGTTTGGTCGTCTCGATCGCGAAACGCTACAACAACCGCGGACTACAGTTCTTGGATCTCATCCAGGAAGGCAACATCGGCCTGATGAAGGCCGTCGACAAGTTTGAATACCAACGCGGTTACAAGTTCTCGACCTATGCGACGTGGTGGATACGACAGTCGATCACCCGCGCAATCGCCGATCAGGCACGCACGATTCGAATTCCCGTGCATATGATCGAGTCGATCAACAAGTTGATTCGCGCTACGCGCCAGCACATCCAAGACCACGGCAAAGAACCGAGCGCGGAAGATCTTGCGAAGGTTACCGAGATGCCGGTCGAGCGTGTCCGCAAGGTACTGAAGATCGCGCGCGAGCCCATCTCTTTAGAGACGCCTATCGGAGACGAAGAAGACAGCCATTTGGCCGACTTCATTGAAGATCGTCGTGCCGTAGCCCCGGCCGAGGCGGTCGTGAACATGAATCTGCGTGAGCAGACGCAGAAGGTTCTGGCGTCGCTTACTCCGCGTGAGGAGCAGGTCCTCCGGATGAGGTTTGGCATTGGGGAGAAAACCGACCATACCTTAGAGGAGGTCGGGAATCGGTTCGCGGTTACCCGCGAGCGTATCCGCCAGATCGAAGCCAAGGCACTGCGTAAGCTGCGGCTTCCCAGCCGGAGTAAGAAGCTGCGCGGGTTCTTGAGCTGAGTCCGGCCCGCGGGCCCATAGCTCAGTTGGTTAGAGCAGGGGACTCATAATCCCTTGGTCCCAGGTTCGAGTCCTGGTGGGCCCACCAAAAGAAGGAGATCAGAATCGCTTGAGCCAAGAGTTGGAGACGTTATTCGAACTGCAGGAACTGGACCTGCGTCTCCTTGAGAAACAGCGAGAGGTCGACAAATACGGCAAGGCTTTGACCGAACGGAAAGAGGCCATTGCCGATTGTGAGGCTCGCGCCGACAAACTTGGTATCACGCGCAAAGAACTCGTGGGTCAGCGCGCACTGGCCGAACGGCGGGTCAGCGACAGCCAACTCCAGCTCAAAGAACGGCGCCAGCGTGCCGGTCGTGTTCGCAACGAAAGCGAGATGCGCGCCAGTGAGCGCGAGATCGTGAGCATGGAACGCGAAATCAGCGATCAAGAAGACATCTACCTCCAGCTGGACGCGCAGGTCGAGGAACTCGAAGCCTCGATCGAAACGATCCGTAAGGAGCAGCGCGACCACCGAGACGCTGGCGACCGTCAGGTTGAGGAAGAAGCCGCGCGAATCGAGGGCCTCAAAGCAGAGGTGGACGAGCAGCGCACCGCTCGCGACCAAGTCGCCACAGTCCTCGATGGTACGGTCCGCAAGCGCTACGACATGATTTTATCACGGCGCGGCGGGCGCGCCGTAGTGACTGTCGAGAGTGGCAACTGTATGGGCTGCCACCTGCAGATTCCCCCACAGACGCTCATCGAGATCAGAAAAACCCGTGCCGTCCGCGTCTGCCCGCAGTGCCAACGCATAATCTTCATCCCTACTGAATAGTAGAAATTGTCGGTGCACGACTTTCTTCGCCCGTTTTCCCAGCTAATCTAGGTTCCGCAGGCTCGAATCCCGAGTCGATCGGACTGTCGCGGTCGTTGCGGTCTTCGGATCGTTGCGGTCGAGGAAAGTCGGGACTGCGTAGGGCAGGTTGGCCGTTAACGGCGGCCCGTCGTGAGGCGGGGAAAGTGCCACAGAGAATAGACCGCCCTGGTCGTTCGCGGCCAGGGTAAGGGTGAAACGGTGAGGTAAGAGCTCACCAGGTCGGCCGGTAACGGCCGGTGCTAGGTAAACCCCAACCGCAGCAAGACCGAATAGGGGGGCGGATTGCCCGTCCCATGCCCCCGGGTATAGGTCGCTAGAGCCGTCGGGCAACCGGCGGCCCAGAGGAATGGCGGTCGGCCGCGCGCCTTCGGGCGAGCGGTCTACAGGATCCCGCTTATGATCGGCTCGGGACCGGGGTCGGCGCTGTGCGTCGCAAGCGTTGACTGGAGGCGCTTGAGGGCGTATTTCGTTAACAGTGTTAACGACATCCCAACGCATCATGCGCCTGCGTTCGGGTGGGGCGGCTTCAGCCGACCCCGCGATGCTGACGCTCGCTGACCGCATTCTCGACGCTGCTCGTGAGATCTGTTTCGAAGCTGGAGCTGAGGGCGTCAGCGCGCGCAAGATCGCTTCTATCGTCGGCTGTACCGCGCCCGCGATCTATCGACACTTCAAAGGCATTGACCACGTGCTGCACGCGCTGCGCATGGAGGGGCATCATCTATTGGGACTGACGTTGGCGGCGCAGGCGCATTCGTCGCTGGGTCCGCGGCGTCTGAGTCTGATGCAGCGCGCCTACTTTACGTTCGGCAACCAACATCCTCGCTATTTCGGCCTCATGTTCCCGGCGCGTCTCTCTGAAGAGTTAGACCTTCAGTTCAGCAAGGAAGAGTTGCAAAGTCTTTTGCTCGTTGTGGACGAAGCGGAACGCTGCATCAGCGAAAAGACCATCCGCACCGATCTAGATGCAGTTAGGGTCGCCAACTACGTCTGGCTATCGGTGCACGGGCTTACCGCGATGTCTGTTGCCGGGCATCTCAGCACGACGGCTCCCGGTCTTGCCGAAGAACTCTTGAGTCAAATCGTCGAGAGTACGAGCGTTTGGCTGCAAGGACCGACAGGCGAAGGTGCGTGACTAACCCAAACGTCCCCGGCGCATTGGAGATGATGCCGGCCCGGGAAGAAGCGGATCGCCGACGACGTCGGCCTTGGTTCGAGCGATCATCCGGCTCTCGCGCACGAGTTCGATGAGATCAGCTATGTCTATCCCCGCGCTCGTTCGCTGATGGTACTGCTGATTTCCCTGGCAAAGCCGCGCCGCGCCTGGGTCGGCGACTGAGCGTTTCCACGGCTCCATTTCGCCCCACCGCAGCTTGCCGCCATAAGTAGCCTATTTTGCTAGGTATTTATATTTTCTGGGTGTGGAGTGGGGAAGGGCACCACGTTGCCCCCTTCCGGTAGACCGTTGGTCGTATCGGAACTCTCGACGCTAAGTGACTGATTCCCTAGACAAATCAGCGCGCGAGCTTGGACCGGAGGCGCGAGCGCGAAAAACACCCACAATATCATACGGTTACAGGGGGGCACTGGGCTTCGCACATCTGGTCGGAGCATAGGTGTACATACATGCACGCGAATATCTGTCAAAGGTTTCAAGAGCTTACGCGGCTATCGTCTGGGGTGGACAATAACCGTTTGACACAGAAAGACTGTGTGGCGTAGTGTGGGGAAGTGGGTGGTGGTGGCAGCGTTGGGTAGTGAGTTTAGACGAAAGTCGGGCACCTGGCAGTTTTCTGGCTTTGTACGTCTACAGGCATGTCGCCCTTGTTGGTTGGGCGGGCCACCACCCACCCCTCATTTCTTTGATCCATTGCGATGTTCAGCGGCAGATACCCCCATACACTTGACGCGAAGGGCCGCGTCGCAGTCCCTCGCGGTTTTCGCGACTCCTTAGGCGGCACGAATCAGGGTCGGGTGATCGTCACAATCTCACTCGACGAAGATAAGTCATACCTCGACATCTACCCCGCCGACAAGTGGGAGGGCATTATTACCGATGCTCTCGAAAACGGGTTCAACGATTTTGGGCCTCTGGATGCCTCCGACGCTCGTGAGGCCTTCCTGCATCACTACGTCCACTCGGCCCAGCAACAGCAGTTGGATGGACAGGGTCGAATCCTCATTCCTGCCGAGCACCGCGACGCTGCAAATTTGAGCAAAAATGTCATTTTTACGGGCGATGTGAAAAAATTTCGCCTATGGGCGGTTGACGAATGGGAGAAGGCCGACACCAAAGCGTGTGGCGACAAGGCGATGATTCGCGCTCGCGCCAACAAATGGTTGTGAGCTGAGGAATCGGGGCGGTGAGCGACGATCGGTCGCAGGAAGATCCAGGAGCAGGCCCGGCGGCTCGACACGAGCCCGTCATGCTCGCAGAGGTTCTCGAACACCTCGCGATCAAACCAGGCGGTCGTTACGTTGATGCTACGTTAGGTGAAGGGGGCCACGCCGAACACATTCTCGCGGCCTGTGCTCCCGATGGTGAGGTGCTGGGAATCGATCGTGACCAAGAAGCCCTTCGTTCCGCCAAGAAACATCTGGCAGGGGTGGGTGCGCGACTGCATACGGTGCATGCGCCGTTCGGCGACTTTTTCGAGCTGATTGCCGACCGCGGCTGGACCGACGGCGTCGACGGCATGCTCATTGACCTCGGCCTGTCGTCGCTCCAGCTTCGCCGCGCCGGCCGCGGTTTCAGTTTTGCGGCCGACGGTCCGCTCGACATGCGCATGGACGCCGGGCTCGACCGCAACGCAGCCGATCTTGTCAACGAACTCGAAGAAACCGAGTTGGCGAACGTGATTTTTCAGTTCGGTGAAGAGCGCGCTTCGAGGCGTATCGCGCGCGAGATCGTACAGACGCGGTCCAAACGACCGTTCGCGACGACCTCAGAGCTTCGTGAGGCTGTGATTAGGTCGGGCGTGCGCGGCAGGCCCGGGCGTGACCCGGCCACACGGACGTTTCAGGCTCTGCGTATTGCTGTGAATGATGAGCTGGGGCAAGTGACAAAGGTGATGAATGAAGGGTGGCGCGCCTTGAGACCGGGCGGCCGTATGGTCATCCTGAGTTATCATTCGCTCGAAGATCGCGTCGTCAAATCGAATTTCCGACGCTGGGCGGCCGATTGTTTGTGTCCGCCGCGGCAGCCGATCTGCAACTGCGGGTGGAGCGCGAAGGTGAAGCTCATCGCACGCAAAAAGTTAAAGCCCACCGACGACGAAGTGGCAGCCAACCCTCGTGCGCGTAGCGCCGGTCTTCGTGTTGTCGAGCGCCTGGACAGCGGCGATGGGGGGGGAGTGGCGTGAGGTTCGTCACGGACTGGCTGCGCAGCAGCGTCAGCGATCCCAACGAGGCCGAACTCGATCGTAGATTGCACATGGTGTTCGCCGTCGATGTGCTGCTCGGATTGGCGCTCGTCTGGCTCAACTTGATGGTTCAGTCGGCGGGCTACCGCACGGAGAACGCAGCGCGGATCATAGAGAAGCTCGATCTCGAACACGCGGAACTCGTTTCGGCCGTGACGCGCGAGACGACTCCCGATCGATTGCGGCGGGCCGCGCAAGATCGACTTGGGCTGAGCAATGCCAGTCCTGGCCAGGTGATTACATTCCATGCCGAGCCGTAGTCGATTCAGCCTTCGTCTGTTCTTGGTTGCGGGCGTCTATCTCGTGAGCGCGCTGGCCCTGGTCGGTCGCATGTCGCACTTGAGTATCGTGCAGGGGCCCGAACTCGAGAGGCAAGCGAAGAAAATTATCTGCAGAGATTCTGTGAAGATGTCGTACCGGGGCATCATCCAGGATCGAAACGGTGCGTCTTTAGCCACGAGCATGGCATCGTCGCGCGTCGCCGTTCGCCGACAGGAGTACGTATACGATGAAGCGCACGCCGACGTTCTCGCGCCGTTTCTAGGACTCGAGGTCGATGAGCTCGACCGTAAGCTTCGTGATGACGAGCGCCGTTGGTTCTGGGTCAGTCGCAGCATTCCAGTCGATGCCGCCAGCGCGCTTGGCCGTCTGCGTATTGTCGGCATAGACGTTCACAAAAACCAGTACCGATACTACCCGCAGGGACCTCTGGCTGCTCATATCGTAGGCTTTACCGGCATCGACTCTCAGGGACTCGAAGGCATCGAGAAGGTTTGGGAAGAGCAACTGCGCGGCGAAGCCGAAAGCGTTCGTGTCTGCAAAGATGTTCGCGGCCGGGTGTTCTTCAACGAAAGCGATCTGACCGGTATCAACCAAGGTGCGACTGTCGAGCTGACGCTCGATGCCACGCTGCAGAGTATTGCCGAGTCAGAACTCAAAGCACAGATCCGGGCGACCGAAGCGCTTGGCGGGTCGGTTGTGATCATGGATCCCCGCACCGGTGAGGTGCTGGCGATGGCCGTTGTCCCTCAGTTCGACCCGAATGCCTACAACGCGTTCCCGGTCTCTCATCGCCGCAACCGTATTGTGACTGACGTGTTTGAACCCGGTTCGACCACGAAGCCATTGCTCATTGCCTCCGCGCTCGATGCGGGCGTCGTGAAACCTGACGACGAATTCTTCTGCGAGAACGGACTGACCTACATCGGCGGATGGCCTTTGCGCGATCATCATCCGCACGGTGAGCTGACGGTTGCCGAGATCCTGCGTGTTTCGAGCAATATTTGCGCAGCCAAGATCGGCGCGGCACTCGGGGCGGAATCCTTCCATAAGTATCTGACCGCGTTCGGCTTCGGCCGGAACACGGGCGTAAGCGCTGGCCTGAATTCAGAGAGTGGCGGCCTGCTGAAACCGTCAGAAAAATGGCGACCGATTCACGTAGCCAATATTTCGTTCGGGCAGGGGCTCAGTATTACGGCAATGCAGCTGACGTCGTCGTTTGCGACACTCGCAAACGACGGTGTACGAATGCATCCGTATGTGGTGCGGCAAGTCGCTGCTACAGACGGCACGATAATCATGCGCAATGAACCACGACGCGAAGCGCGTGTGGTGAGTACGCAGGTTGCTCGTACGGTCACCGCGATGCTCGAAGAGGTGACCAAGGTGGGTGGAACCGCGCCGCGTGCGGCGGTTGAAGGCATTCGAGTGGCCGGAAAGACCGGCACCGCGCAAAAGGCCGAAGCCGGTGGATACAGCAAAGACCGATGGCTCGCGTCTTTTGTCGGATTCCTACCCGCCGATGATCCCCGCCTCGTGATTGCGGTAACGGTTGACGAACCGAAAACCAGCCATTTTGGCGGTGTCGTCGCGGCTCCTGTGTTCCGGCGCGTGGCCGAGGCGAGTCTCGACTATCTGTATATTCCACGGATGCCGGTGATGCCGGATCCCGTCATGCACGTAGAGCCGATCGTCGAGGCCTACCGTCCCCCGGTGGTCGAGGATTTCGACGGCACGATGCCGAAGCTGCAAGGTCTGAGCTTGCGCACCGCCATGCGCGCGATGGACGGCTGCGAGTGCGACGTTCAGATCGAAGGCAATGGCTACGTGGTTGGGCAGAAACCGGAGGCCGGTGTTCAGCTGGCGCGCGCAGCGTCGGTTACCTTGCAGCTCGCTGCAGGCGGGGTGCAGTAGCGTTGCTCGCGGGTCCGGTGCATCGCAGGTGACGAGCGAAGCCGGCAAACTGTCGCGTCGCGCCCAGCATAGTCTCGCCGAAGTTGCCGACTCATTGCAGACGCAAGGGATCTCGGTGCGCATAGTGGGCGATTCCAATACCGTCTTTGGTTCGGTGGCCGAGGATTCACGCACTTGTGGTTCAGGCATATTGTTTCTCGCTCTACCCGGTGAAACCGTCGACGGTTCGGATTTCATTGGCGCGGCACTCGCAGCGGGTTCTCCCGCAGCACTGTGCTCGGAGAGTGCCGCGGCGAAACATGATGGCGCCTGTTTGATCGTGGTCGATGATGTAACTCGTGCTGCAGGCCACGTTGCGGCGCTGTCGTTCGGCGGTGCAGTCGACGAACTGACCTTGGTCGGCATCACCGGTACCAACGGCAAGACCAGCTGTACATATCTTCTCGAGAGCGTGTGGAGCGCGGCCGGCACGGCCGCCGGCGTGATCGGAACGGTGGCGGCTCGGTGGCCCGGTACCGAGCGTACGGCTGCGATGACGACGCCGGCACTCGTGGACCTGCACAGTACGCTTGCTGAGATGGTCGAAGCCGGTTGCGCGGTTGCGGCGCTGGAAGTCTCGTCGCACGCGCTCGCCCAGCACCGCATCGCCGGCTGTCGGTTTGCTGTCGGTGTCTTTACAAATCTGACACGCGATCATCTGGATTATCACGGCGACGAACGCAGTTATCTCGCCGCGAAGGCGCTCCTGTTCGAGCGCTATGTTGACGCTGAGGGTGTGTGCATCGTCAACGCCGACGATGCGAGCGCCTCGGCGATGAAGGCGGCAGCGGGCGAACGGCGCACGCTGACCTTCAGTACGGCTGCCGCAGCGAACGCCGACGTTGTCGTAGTCGTCAAGAACGCAGCGCTCGACGGTATGAACCTGCGTATAACGGTCGACGGCAAGTCGTTCGAGCTGCGGACCCGCTTGCTCGGCGCACCGAATGTTTCAAATATTGCCGCCGTTGTCGCTACTGCAATCGCACTGGGCGTTGATCGCGACGCGATCATTGCCGGCTTGACCGCCGCCCGGCCGGTGCCGGGTCGTCTCGAACGCGTGGGTGAGAGTAGCCCGGCCGTGCTTGTCGACTACGCACATACGCCCGACGCGCTCGAACGCACTCTAGAGACCGTCCGTGAGATGGTCGTGGGTGGACGGCTCATTTCGGTTTTCGGTTGCGGTGGCGATCGCGACCGCGGCAAGCGTCCCATGATGGGGCGGGCCTCGGGTAGAATCGCAGACGTGAGCATCCTGACCTCTGACAACCCGCGCAGCGAGCCGCCGAAAACGATCGTTTCCGAGATTGCGGTGGGGACCGCCGAGCACGCGACCGAGACGTCGGTGGTCGACCTTGGCTCGGCGACCGGTGCGTATGCGGTCGAAATCGATCGTGAGCGAGCGATCGCGCTGGCGTTGGAGATCGCCAGTCCGAACGACGTCGTTCTCATTGCGGGCAAAGGACACGAGGATTACCAAGAGACGGGTGGGGTCCGCCGTCATTTCGATGACCGCGAGGTCGTACGCACCCTGCAGGCACGTCGTGAAGGTTGAAGATCTTGTAGCCGCAACAGGCGGTACGTTGTGTTCGGGCGATCGTGACACGATCGTTGGAGAGGTAGGTACCGATACCCGCAACCTCGAACGCGGCAGCGTGTTTGTCGCGCTTTCCGGTGAGAGCTACGACGCCAACGATTTTCTGGCCGAAGCGGTCGGAGCCGGTGCTGTTGCGATCGTCTGTCAGCGTGGGCGCGCGATCGAGAGAGACGGCGTTGCTTGCGTCGAGGTTGATGATACCGAACGCGCACTTGGAGATATTGCTCACCGACATCGTGAGACGTTCGACATCCCGTTCATTGCTGTCACCGGCTCCAACGGAAAGACGACGACGAAAGAGATGATCCGTTCTATTCTCGGCGCCGCCTATGGGGGCGATGCAGTGCTCGCCACTGAAGGCAATTTCAACAATCTCGTGGGTCTGCCGCTTACCCTTCTCAAACTAACCGCCGCTCACGAAGTGGGGGTTGTCGAGATGGGTATGAACGCGCCGGGTGAGATCGCACGCTTGGCCGAGATTGCGGTGCCCGACGTAGGCGTCATTACCTGTGTCGGCGCGGCACATCTCGAAGGCTTGGGCTCGCTCGAAGGTGTCGCGCGCGCGAAGGGCGAGTTATACGAGGCACTCGCAGATAACGCTGTTGCGGTCATAAACGCCGACGACCCGTGGGTTGTGCGCCAGGCACCGAGGTTCGCGGGCCACACACGATGGTTCGGTGACGCCGGCGATCTCAAGGCCACAGACGTTGTGATGGTTTCTATGGGGGTGACGCGCTTTCGGCTGAGCGGCGATGGACTCGACCACACGGTCGAGATGCCGCTTGGCGGTCGGCACAACGTATCGAATGCGTTGGCCGCCGCCGCTGCGACCCGCGCGATCGGCGTGTCGCCCGAGAAAATCGTCGACGGTTTGGCCCAAATGGTGCCGCCGCCGATGCGGCTGGCCTACGAAAAACTCGCCAACGGCGTCGAATTGGTCGACGACTGCTACAATGCTAATCCGTCGTCGGTGGCGGCCGCCTTTCAGACCATGGCCGAAACGGCGGGTGAGCGGCGCATCGTCGTCTTGGGAGATATGCTCGAACTCGGTGCGGATGCGGCTATGCTTCACGTGCGGGCCGGTCACGCCGCAGCGTTGCTTGGCCCGATTCTGCTCTGTGTACTCGGCGAGTTCTCAGGAGAGTTGGCGGACGGTGCGCGCGAAGGCGGCATGGAAGAAGGGATCGTCATAGCATCGTCGCACGACGAGGCGGCAGCTGCCGTTGCTCGGGTTTGGCGAGCGGGCGACGGCGTTCTCGTGAAGGGATCGCGTGGTGCCGCGATGGAGAAAGTTGTGGATGCGTTGAAAGGGCTGGCTACAAAGTGATCTATTATTTCCTTCTTCCGCTGGCCGAAGAGTACGCGATCTTTAATGTGGTCCGTTACACCACGTTTCGCGGCGTACTCGCCGCGATCCTCGCGCTACTGGTCGCTTTCGTATTCGGACCGCGGCTTCTCAGAGTCTTGCGCGCGGGCCAGGTGGGCCAACCGGTTAGCGAGTACGTACCGAATGGACACCTCGTCAAGGAAGGCACGCCAACCATGGGCGGCGTCCTGATTCTTGCGTCATCTTTGCTTGCTATCCTTCTTTTGAGCGATCTGACGAATACGTACGTGCTTCTCACGATATCTGTTGTGATGAGCTACGGTGCGCTCGGCGCGATTGACGACTATCGCAAGGTTACCGAGGGCAAAAACGCCGGCGTGAGTACACGCGCGAAGCTCTTCTGGCAGGTGCTGATCGCGACGGTCGCCGTCACATTGCTATATGTTTCGCCGGGCTTCGAGTCCACGCTGGCAGTTCCATTTTTCAAGAACTTCCATCCGGATCTTGGTTTGTTTTATATCCCGTTTGCCGTTCTGGTGATCGTAGGAACCTCGAACGCGGTGAACCTGACGGACGGACTCGACGGCCTCGCCATCGGACCGATCATTACTACGGCGGCAACGTTTGGCATCCTGTCCTACATCGCCGGCCACGCTAAACTCGCATCATACCTCTTGATCACGCCGGTTCCCGGCGCGAGCGAACTGGCTATCGTGTGCGCGGCCATGGCCACAGCCTCGCTGGGCTTTCTTTGGTTCAACACCTATCCGGCGCAGATGTTCATGGGCGACGTCGGGTCTCTGGCTCTTGGCGGTGGACTAGGAATGATCGCCGTGATTTCGAAAAACGAGCTACTGCTGTTCATTGCGGGCGGTATCTTCGTCGTCGAGACGCTATCGGTCATCATTCAAATTGGTTCGATGAAACTGCGCGGTAAACGAGTATTTCGGATGGCCCCGATCCATCACCACTTTGAACTACTCGGTTGGCCTGAGCCGTTGATCATCGTGCGGTTCTGGATCATATCGGTGCTCTGCGCGCTGGCCACATTGGCGACACTCAGGTTGCGGTGACGGTGGGGCCGCGAATCGACGCGATCGGTAACGTCCTCGTCGTGGGACTGGGCGGCAGCGGGCGTGCTGCCATCGAACTCATTGACCGGTTCGGTGGACGTTGCCGCGCCACCGATGATCGTTCCGGTGCGGCGAGCGACAACCTTCCCGAATCCTGTACGGTCGTATCGATAGAAGATGCGCTTCGAGCGTTCGGAGATGTGACCGGCGTCGTTACGAGTCCCGGTATCGCCATCGATCATCCCGTGCTTGTGGGCGCAGTGGCCGCCGGGCTGCCGGTTCTTGGTGAGCCGGCATTCGCCGCCCAGTACATTACGGCTCCGCTACTCGCCGTTACCGGGACCAACGGCAAGAGTACGACCGTTTCGGTTCTCGGCGCCATACTCAAGGCGGCGGGTCTGCACTGTTTCGTCGGGGGCAATCTCGGCCGTCCCCTTTGTGAAGCCGCCGGGCGCAGCTGGGATGCGGTCGTCGTAGAGATCTCCAGTTTTCAGCTGGAGTGGCCCGGGGAACTTCACCCGAATATCACCGCGCTGCTCAATCTTTCACCCGACCATCTCGATCGCCACGGTGACATGGAAAACTACGGCCGAACCAAATTGGCGCTCGTTGACTACATGACCTCCGAGGACTGGCTTGTGTTACCGCGTAGCGAAAGCTGGTGGCAGGATCAGCTCGATCCTGACCACCGCGTACGCATTACGACCTTCGGGGTGGGCGAAGCCGATTCGTCGTTTCGCGGATTGAGTGCGCTTCCGAGCCACCGCTGCCTGCGTGCAGAGGACGGCTGGCAGGTGGAACTCCCGTCGGCCTGGCCGGCGAACTCCTTCGATTGGGACAATGTTTCGGCCGCCGCCGAGATGGCGCGTCGGTTCGGTGTCTCTGCAGCCGCCATCCGCGAGGGTGTAGAGGCATTTGAGCCGCTGCCGCACCGACTTGCCCTGGTCGCAACCCATCGAGGCATCCAATTCTGGAACGATTCCAAGGCCACAAATGTCGGGGCGGCGCTTCGCAGCCTTGAAGCCTTCGGCCAGCCTGTCATCCTGTTGGCTGGCGGTGTGGCCAAAGGGGCTGAGTTTGGTGCCCTGGCAGGAGCCGAAAGGGTAAAGAGAGTCATCGCCTACGGCGAGGCAGCATCGGCGATTGCCGAGGCTCTCGAGGCAGCCGACACGCCGGTCGTCGTCCGGCCGGATCTACGTGCGGCCTTCGATGAAGCCGTAGGCACGGCGGCCCAAGGCGACGTCGTATTGTTGGCACCGGCGTGTGCGAGCTTCGATGAGTTCGCGAGTTACGCGGAACGCGGAAGAGTCTTCGAGGCGATGGTGGAAACGTTCGGGGATTAACCCACGGGCGGGTGGATGAGCGAGTGGCGGCCAAGCGCAAACAAAAGCGGCAAAGGCTCAGGGTCCGGTCTTCTGACAAACCCGATCCGTGGATCGGCACACTGACCGGTCTCTTTTTGATCATCGGCCTACTGCTCGTCTTCGATACGACCTACTGGTTCTCCGAAAAATATTTCGACGACGGCTACCACATGATCGCCAAGCACGTGGTTTCGATAGCACTCGGGCTCGTCGGGATGTTTGTTCTCTCGCGATGTCGCTCCGACCTGCTCGAGCGTTATGCGCAGCCGTTGTTCGTGCTCACCGCCGCCATGTTGTTACTGCCGCTCCTGCCGTGGTTCGGCGTCTGCTCGAAAGGTGCATGCCGCTGGGTGGCCGTCGGGCCGTTCAATTTTCAACCGGCCGAGTTTGCCAAGGTGGCCTTCGTTATTTACGTGGCGGCCGCGCTGACACGGAAAGCCGGCCATCTGAAGGATTGGCGCTACGGGATCGGCCCGACGTTGATTGTCATCGGCGTGGTCGTCGGTTTTCTTATGATGCAGCCGGACTTCGGCACAGCCGTTCTAATCGGTGCGATGGGAATCGCCCTGATGTTTCTTGCCGGCGTTCCCACTTGGCAGCTTGGCTTGCTAGGCAGTGCCGGCGTTGGCGCCATCGCTGCTGCGGTGATTGTCGAACCGTATCGTCTGCGACGCTTCCTGTGTTTCCTCGATCCGAGCGAGGATCCGGCAGGTGCCTGCTACCAGCTGATCCAGTCTTACCGTACGTTCGGTTCGGGCCGTTTAACGGGGATTGGGGTCGGTGCCTCGCGTCAGAAGGCGGGTTGGTTGCCCGAAGCCCATAACGATTTCGTATTTGCGGTTGTCGGCGAAGAAGCCGGTCTTTTAGGCGCCGTGGTGATCGTCGTGCTGTTCGGCCTGCTCGCGTACCGCGGTTTTCGGATCGCGAACAGGCACCCCGAGATGTTCGGACAGTTGTTGGCGGCGGGCGTCACGCTCGCGCTGGCACTGCAGGCACTGATCAACATGGGTGTGGTCGTTGGCTTGTTGCCGACGAAAGGCTTGGCGTTGCCGTTCTTGAGCTACGGTGGTTCATCGATGCTTGTTTCGTTAGCGCTTATCGGAATCCTCATGTCGCTCTCGCGCGAGTTGCGAGAACGGTGAAGCTCGCGGTTGCCGGCGGAGGCACCGGCGGGCACTTGTTCCCCGGTTTGGCCGTTGCCGATTTGGCGCGTGAGCGCGGTGTCGCCGATACCGTTGTTTTCTTCGGTGCCGAACGCGGTATCGAATCTCGCGTCGTTCCCACACGCGGGTACGAACTCGTCGCACAGCCACTCGAAGGCATGCGCGGACGCAGCCCTGTCGCCGCATTGCGGGCCCTCTCAATTCTGTTGGCCGCAGTGCGGCGCGCACGCAAGGAGCTCGGCGATCGAGAGATCGACGTCGTGCTCGGGCTTGGCGGCTATGCTTCGGCCTCAGCGGTGGTGGCGGCCAAGCTGGCAGGGATCCCGGTTGTGTTGATGGAGCAGAACCGTGAGCCTGGTTTGTCCAACCGATTGTTGGCGCGTGTAGCGAAGAGCGTCTGTACCAGCTTCGACGATACCGCGCGTCATCTTCCCTCTGGCCGCGCACGGTTTACCGGCAATCCTGTTCGCCGTGAGCTTGAGGATCTAACACGAGGAGACGGCGTCCGTGGTCTGCTCATCTTCGGTGGAAGTGGCGGTGCGCGTAGCATGAACCGCGCAGTTGTCGAGGCGCTGGTCCGTCTGGCTGCCGAGCGCGAACTGCCCCCCGTCGTTCACCAAACCGGTCGGCCGAGCTACGACGAAATCTGTGATCGCTATGCGGATGCGGGGCTTCAGATAGATGTTCGCGTGTTCATAGAGAATATGGCCGAAGCGTATGGCAACGCGCGGCTGGCGATTTGCCGCTCGGGGGCGACCACGGTAGCCGAATTGGAAGCCACTGCGACGGCTTCGATCTTGGTGCCGTTTCCCGAGGCCACAGGGGATCATCAGACTGCCAACGCCAGGGCGCTCGAGGAGGCCGGTGCTGCGGTGTTGATCCCCGACAACGAAGAGACGGCCCAGCGGTTGTACGAGACCGTGCGTCGGTTGCTCGACCAAGATGACGAGTTAGAATCCATGAGCGTCAAGGCTCGGGCTCTCGGCCGGCCTGGCGCCGCCGCCGCCGTGTTGGAGGTGCTTCAGCAGGCGGTCGCTCTGTGCGCCAGTGAGTCCATGAGTTCATGAGTACTGGAATCGATATTGAAATCTCGCCGGTTTGGGCGGGCATGGATCTTCCGCACGGCGCGCCCGCGCCCGCGCGGTCGTTAGGGCGTATTCACTTTGTAGGAATTGGCGGAATCGGCATGAGCGGAATCGCCGAGGTGCTGCTTACGCTCAGCTATCGTGTTTCCGGATCGGATCTGGGTGAGAGCGAAATCACCCACCGGCTGGCCGGTCTCGGTGCTGATATTGCCTGTGGCCACAGCGAGGAGTTGATCGACAGCGACGTCGACGTTGTCGTTGTCTCCTCGGCCGTTGACGATGCCAACCCCGAAGTACGCGCCGCCCGACGCTTGCGCATACCGGTGATCCCGCGGGCCGAGATGTTGGCGGAACTCATGCGCGTCAAGTGCGGCATCGCCGTTGCGGGCGCGCATGGAAAAACGACGACGACCTCACTGGTTGCAGCGACGCTTGCGGGTGCGGGTCTCGACCCGACCGTGGTGATCGGCGGCCGCGTGAAGGCTCTGGGCGGAACCAATGCCCGATTGGGGATGTCGCGTTACATGGTTGCCGAGGCTGACGAGAGTGACGGTAGCTTTCTGCTGCTCCGACCGACGATCTCGGTGGTGACCAACATCGACCGCGAACACATGAACTACTACGGCACGATGGAATGCCTCGTGGATGCCTATATCGAGTTCATCAACGCGACGCCGTTCTTTGGTCGGGCCATTCTCTGCGGCGACAACGAGCACGTTACTTCGCTGCTCGGCCGCGTGAAAAAGCGCTATCTCACCTACGGGACGTCGCTCGACCACGATTTCTGCGCCGCGGACATTCGTTTCGAAGGACTGAGCACGAGTTTCGAAGTGCTTCAGCGCGGCGTCGCTCTCGGGCGTGCCCGTGTCGCCATGCCCGGCAAGCATGCCGTCCTCAACGCATTGGCTGCCATCGTTGTCGCTGTGGAGTTCGGGATTCCGTTCGATCGGATCGTTGCGGCGCTATCTGAGTTCGAAGGCATCATGCGGCGCTTCGAGCACAAGGGCGACGCCGCCGGTGTGACGGTCGTGGACGACTACGGCCATCATCCCACAGAGATCCGGGCGACGCTTTCGGCTGCGCGCGGCGCTTACGACCGACGTATCGTGGCTGTATTCCAGCCGCACCGTTACTCGCGCACCGAAGATCTGTTCGCCGAGTTTACACGCGCGTTTGAAGACGCTGACCTCGTGTTCGTGACCGATATCTACGCGGCCGGCGAGGATCCCATCGATGGGATCTCGGGCGCTCATCTTGCCGATGCCATTGGACGCGGTCACAAGGGCAATGCCGTTTTCGTGGCGGCGGGCGACGGCCTGGCCGACGAGGTCGTGAAATTCCTCAAAGAAGGCGATGTCGTAATCACGCTCGGGGCGGGTGATATCACGCGCTTGGGGCCCAAACTCCTTGAGCGGCTTGGCGGCTGACGCCCATACCGAGTTTTACCGCATCGTCGCGCCGCTGGCCGGCGCGGGCTTGCGGCGCGACGAGTCGCTGCGTCGTTACGCTTCATTTCGCATCGGTGGCACGGCTGACTTTTTACTGATCCCGCCTTCGGTTGAAGCGATTTCCCTGGCTTTTTCAACGGCCAAACAACTGGGCATACCGATTACGCGGCTCGGCGGCGGCACGAATCTCCTGATTTCCGACGCTGGCGTGCGCGGACTGGTGGTCCGGCTGGGCCGCGCCTTCGATTACCGTGAATGGGAGCGACCCGAGGGACACGAGGTATCGGTACGCACGGGTGCAGCCTCGAGCCTCGGCCGTTTCGTTTCCGAAGCGGTAGAACTGGGGTGGGGTGGTATCGAATTTGCCGCTGGAATTCCGGGAACCGTCGGCGGTGGTGCGCTAATGAATGCTGGTGCGTTCGGTGGAGAGTTAAGCTCTACGATAATTGGCGCCGAAGGGGTGACGCTCGACGGCGATGTCGTCGGGCTCAGCCGCTCACAGTTGGATTTCTCCTACCGGCGCCTAGAACTGGACGTTGATGTCATGATAACCTCAGTTTCGTTCAGTTTGCGGCGCGCCCCGGTTGTGAGGTTGAAGGGAGTAGTGGAGTCGGTCCAGGCGAAGCGCAAGCGCAAGCAGCCGTCGGGTTATCCGAACGCCGGCTCCATCTTCAAGAATCCTCCGGGAAATTTTGCCGGCAAGCTGATCGAACAAGCTGGCTTGCGCGGTACTGTTGTGGGTAACGCCCAGATATCGCCGGATCACGCGAACTTTATCGTGAATCTCGGTGGGGCGAAGGCGGCTGACGTACGTGCACTCATGCAGATCGTGCAGGATGGCGTTTGGCAGAAGTGTGGAATTTGGTTGGAGCCGGAGGTGAAGTTGGTGGGGGAGTGGAATGAGGCTTCGGCCGTTCCTTCGTAAGCTCAAGAGCGATCTTTCCGGATGGGGGCGTGTCTTGCTAGCGGCCGCGGTGGTTTTGCTCACCGTTGCCAGTGCCGCCTATGCTTCGTATGCGCACGTCCTGCCACGTGTGGTTGACCACCCGTATTTCCAGCTGAAGACGATTCGGGTCGCCTGCGATACCGACACTGCTACGGCCCAATCGCTGGCGTCTCGCGCGGGCCTGTATGCGGGCACAAGCCTATGGGACGTGAACGCCGCGAGGGCTGCCGATCAGCTGGAATTGGCCGATTGGGTGCGCTCGGCCAACGTGAGCCGCCGTTTCCCCGACCGTGTCAGCGTTGACGTCAAGCGCCGCGTGCCCGTTGCGGCGACGATGTCGTCTTCCGGCCCCTATCTTATCGACGCCTCCGGCGTCGTGTATCGAGAAGAAGGGCCGGCGCGCTACCCCGACCTGCCCTACATCACCGGTTGGAACGACCTCGGCTCGAGGAGCGCGCAGGTAACCACGCTCCATAGCGCGCTCGACGTGCTCGAGTCGTTACGCCACGAAGGCGTTCGTGTCTCTGAACTGCATATCGACGGTGATCGCAACTTTTGGCTCTACCCAGATTCGCGATCCGTTGCCGTGAAGCTCGGCGACGCCGCCGAGAGCGAGCGTCAAGCGAAAACGTTGCGCATGACGCTCGAACGGCTCCCGAAAGCGCCGGGTGTGGTCGAAGAGATCGATCTTTCGCTCCCCGATCGCGCCATCCTCAGAACAGCCAAAGGTGGTCGTGACCGTGTGCTCTCGATGTTGGCCAACCGCGAGGCTGAAACTCGCGCCAGGGGACTAAACGACCGTGGCTAAGAAGAACTCGATCCTGGCCGGGCTTGATATCGGTACGCAGAAGGTTGCGATGGTGATCGCAGAGCATACCGACGCCGGGCTCGAGATTCTCGGCGTCGGCAGCAGCATCTCGCGCGGAATCAAGAAAGGCCGCCTGAGCGATGTGGAGAAGACGACCCAAGATATCAGCATTGCATTGAGCGAAGCTGAGTTGATGGCCGGCTGCCAGATTCATCAGGTCACCGTGTCGGTTTCGGGAAATCATCTGCGTGGCAGCAACAGTCACGGTGTAGTTGCGATCGACAACGGCGAGGTCTCACCCGGTGCCGCACGGCGCGTGATCGAGGCGGCGCAGGCGGTACCGTTGCCCGCCGAGCAGTGCATTCTTCATCTGCTTTGCCGCGAGTACATCGTCGATGGGCAAAGCGGCATCATGGATCCGGTCGGCATGAGTGGGGTTCGCCTGGAAGCCAATTTACACGTCATTTCGTCGTGCGAATCGGCTCTCGGAAACATCAAAAAATGCTGCAATAAAGCGGGTTTGAGCGTTGCCGGGCTGATCGCATCGCCGTTGGCTTCCGGGGAAGCGATTCTCGATCAAGAGGAAAAAGACCTGGGCGTGGCAGTCGTCGATTTCGGCGCCGGAACCGTCGATATTTCGGTCTATCACGCGGGATGCGTCGTCCATAGTGGGGTTCTGACCGTCGCCGGTCTGCATGTCACACGAGACTTGTCTCAGTGCTTGGAGACGTCGATGCGAGAGGCCGAGACCATCAAATTGCACGATGGTGCCTCCGATGTGACCGAGGTCGACGGCACCACGGCAGTCGAAGTCACTGGTATAGGCGGCCGCGAACCGCGCGTGGTGAGCCGGCGGCTGGTCGCCGAGATCATCCAGCCGCGCATTGAAGAGATTTTCGAAATGGTGCTTGAGAGCGTCGGGCGCAGCGGATACGCCGAAATGCTGACCTCGGGCGTCGTTCTGACCGGTGGTGCGGCCATGATGCCGGGCATCGTGCCGGTTGCCTCGCAGGTCCTGGGAATGCCCGTTCGTTTGGGCGAGCCGGCGGGTGTGGTGGGGCTAACCGATGAAATCGACGATCCTTCGTGGTCAACGGCCGTCGGTTTGGCCAAGGGTCTGCGGTCAAGCGACCTCAGCCAGGGAGCGTTAGCGGGACTTACCCCAAAAATGATGCCCGAGTGGCTGTGGCGGAGATGGAAGGAATACTTCTGACCTGTTATCCTGAGATGCTGCTGTTGTGGTTGTGGAGGTAGAGGAATGATCGAACTGGTTGGCGCGAACGAGAATACCGCGCGAATCGTGGTGATCGGTGTGGGCGGTGGCGGCGGAAACGCCATCAACACCATGATCCGCGCTGGTTTAGGCGGCGTAGATTTTGTGATCGCCAATACGGACGCCCAAGCCTTGGGCGTCAATGAAGCGCCCATCAAGATACAGTTGGGTGTCGAGCTCACTAAGGGGCTTGGTGCGGGCGCAAATCCGGAAATCGGCCGCAAGGCCGCGCTCGAGCAGGAAGAACTGCTGCGCGAGGAACTGGTAAACGCCGACATGGTGTTCGTCACCGCCGGTATGGGTGGTGGCACCGGAACCGGCGCCGCGCCGGTTGTGGCACGAATTGCCAAGGACCTGGGCGCGCTCACCGTTGGTGTGGTGACCAAGCCTTTCATCTTCGAAGGCAGCAAGCGTCAGCGCCAGGCCAGTGACGGTATTCGTGAGCTGCGTGCGGCCGTCGATACTCTGATCGCGATTCCGAACCAACGGCTCATCGAGATCTCCGGGCGCTCGACTACTGCGATGGAAGCCTTTTCCGAGGCCGACGACGTACTACTGCAAGCGGTGCGCGGCATATCGCAAATTATTACCGAGCCTGGACTGATAAACGTCGACTTTGCAGACGTACGCACGATCATGGCCGAGATGGGAATGGCGATGATGGGTGCTGGTGTTGGTACGGGCGACACGCGCGCGGTTGATGCCGCCAACGCGGCCATCTCGAGTCCGCTTCTCGAAGACGTTTCGATCGGCGGTGCGCATGGGGTGTTGGTAAACATCACGGCCAGCGAAGACTTCGGCATCCAAGAGATGAACGATGCCGTCGATCTCATCCAGACACAGGCGCATGAAGACGCGAATATCATCGTCGGTCTTGTCCACGACGCCGGCCTAGACGATGAAGTGCGCGTCACGGTAATCGCGACCGGAGTCGGAGATGAAGCGACGGATATCGTCGGCGTTTCGCCGCGCGCACGTGAAGCGCGGCCTGCTTCGTCGAGAGCGGCAGCCATTCCAGCTGGTATGTCGCTCAACCACGCCGGGGATTCGGCCGCGGCCGATGAAGTCGCTGCTGCCAAGACCGGGGGACGCGATGATCTCTCGGCTGAAGAGCAGGTATCGCAAGAGGACTTCGCGTTCGAAGACGTACTCGACGACGACCGCGAGGAGTCGATTGATATTCCGGCTTACTTGAGAAGGTGGCGCAACAGAGCGTCGCGTCTGCGAGGAAACTGAGCCGCCCGTCTTCGGGCAGGTCTTGTCTTAATGACGACTGCGCAGCGACTGTTTCCAGCGCTGCGCAGTCGTCACAAGCTTTTTATCCTACTGCTTCCTTGGTCGTTTTCACGATGACCGCAGCGACTTTGTACGGATCGGCGTTCGATGCCGGTCTACGATCTTCCAGGCGGCCCTTCCAGCCGTCATCAACGGTTTGGACCGGGATGCGAATCGACGCACCGCGGTCGGCGACGCCGAAGCTGAACTGATCGATCGACTCCGTTTCGTGCGCGCCCGTGAGGCGCTGATTGTTGTCGGCGCCGTAGACGTTGATGTGTCGTTGGATCTGACCCGAGAACCCTTCACAGATTGTCGTGAAAGTTTCTTCTTTCCCAGACTCACGCATGAGCCCGTTCGAGAAGTTGGCATGCATGCCGGACCCGTTCCAGTCGGTTTCACCGAGCGGTTTCGGATGCCAGTTGATGGCATAGCCGTGCTCTTCGCCGCAACGCTCGAGAATGTATCTGGCGACCCACGTTTCGTCACCGGCGCGCGCGGCGCCCTTGGCGAATACCTGGAACTCCCACTGACCGGCGGCAACTTCGCCGTTTATACCCTCGACGTTGATGCCTGCTTCCAGACACATGTCGAGATGATCTTCGATGACCTCGCGGCCGTAGGCATTCGATCCGCCGACCGAGCAATAGTATGGGCCCTGCGGCCCCGGATATCCGCCGGCAGGGAAACCCGGAGGAAGATTCGTGAGTGTGTCCCACAGAAAGTATTCCTGCTCGAACCCAAACCAGAAATCGTCGTCGTCGTCCTCGATCGTTGCGCGACCGTTGGACTCGTGCGGCGTTCCGTCGGCGTTGAGTACTTCGGTCATTACTAAAAATGAGTTCTTGCGGCCGGGGTCGGGGAACACCGCGACCGGCTTTAGTAAGCAGTCGGAGGCGTTTCCCTCGGCTTGTTCGGTCGAGCTGCCGTCGAAGTTCCACATCGGGCAGTCTTCGAGCTTGCCGCCGAAATCCGACACGACCTTGGTCTTGCTACGCAGGCTCTGAGTGGGCTGATAACCGTCCAGCCAAATGTACTCAAGCTTTGTCTTCATCTCGTGATTCGCTCCTAAATGTAGTTGGTGAGGAATTAAACGACGCTTCCGTCGCGCCCCGAAGGCCCGAAGTCGGACCCATTCCATGCCTTTCGGCGCTGGCTACATTTAAGCAACACCGGTGCCAGATCAATCGGTCGCCCTTAGCTCCGCGATTTAACAGGGCGCCGTCGATGGATCTCGGCGGCCGTGATCGCTCTGACCCCCATTTTTCTGCCCAATTCGAGTGCAGAGACCAATTACTATGCAATCGTTTGGCTGCTCCGACTCGTGTCCGGCACCGAGTGGTGGGATAATGCTCTGCGCTGAGCCGCGCTTTGCCGGCCGGGCTCGTGCACCGTGGCTGATGAATCGATTCCCCGAACCGCCCAAAGACGAATATCCGATCGTCTATTTGGCGGACACGGATCGCGATCTTCCCGAAAAGATCAACGTTCGCACACGCTACGTCTACTTCAAGACGATCGCCCGCGGTGGGAAGTCCATCATTCAGTCGTGTAAAGACCTGCACCTCTCGCGCGTGGTTTGCTACAAGCTCCTGCGCCCCGAATTCAAAGACGATGAGATCGAGCAGAAGCGCTTCCTGCGCGAGGCCCGCGTGACGGCCATGCTGCAACACCCGAACATCGTTCCTACCTACGAGCTGGGTCGCGACCCCCGTGGCCACTACTACTTCACGATGAAACTCGTGCACGGCTACACGTTGCGCGAGATTTTTAACTATCGGGAGCGCTACGATTTCTCGCAGTTGATCGATGTCATCATTCAGGTTGCGCGTGCGCTGGAGTACGCCCACAGCCACGGCGTCGCGCACCGCGACGTGAAGCCCGAGAATATTCTTGTCGGCCCGTTTGGTGAGGTGCTGCTGCTCGATTGGGGACTGGCGAAGGTGTGGAATCCAGAAGGAGCCGACACCCCCGGCGATGAAAAACCTGCGGTGTCGAGTGTCGGCGGTGTCGACTCGTCGATAACAGGTCAGGGCAATCTTCAAGGCACGGCGACGTACATGTCGCCCGAGCAAGTTCGCGGTGACGCCGATATCGATCACCGTACAGATGTCTACACCTTGGGCGCGGTGCTGTACGAGCTTCTTTCCGGACAAGCGCTCGTCAAGAGCGAGACGGTCGCTGAGGCGCTCCACGAGATCGTTAACTCTAGTCCTATTGCGCCCTCGGTTGCTGCGCCGTGGGAAGTTCCAGGGCGTCTCGATGAACTCTGTATGGGCTGCATTGTAAAAGACCGATCCCACCGGATTCAAACCGCAGGCGAGCTCATCCGTGAGATTCAGTCGGGCTGGTAGACCGAGAGCCACCTGGCGCGAAGCCTCCGTGCGGAGGGTTTCCGTGAGAATTCACCGGTTTTTCTATTCCGCGCATCGCTCGATATAGTCAGCCGCGCCTTTGCAAGAGTTCACCGAGAAGCTTCTGTTTCGTCCCAACGCCACCGGCAACGTGTCGGTCTGTCTGGCGTACCCGAACGTCTACCGGGTCGCCATGGGTAACCTGGGATTCCAGGCGGTCTACCGCCTACTTGCCACCCAACCGGGGCTCGTTTGCGAGCGCGCGTTTTTGCCGCCCGCTGATCATGACGCACGAGGATTGCGCAGCCTCGAGGGCGGGCGCGGAATCGCGGAGTTCGACGTCATCGCTTTCTCGC
>Ga0315336_1002746_pt1 | contig 25797 bp, 18 predicted proteins | sample ASW5metaG_FD_204512 | JGI IMG/M metagenome (GOLD analysis project Ga0315336, IMG submission 204512) | Ammonia-oxidizing marine archaeal communities from Monterey Bay, California, United States - ASW #5 | ecosystem: Environmental > Aquatic > Marine > Intertidal zone | place: USA: California... | reverse complement strand
TATGTTATGGTGTTAACGATTTGGATTGGCCTTTAAATCTTACACCATTGGGTCGTCCGCTTTTCATTAAACCGGGATTAGGATTGGGATTAAGATTGGGAATAGGATTAAGATGCATGGAAGACCGTGACACGATGTCAGAAGCTACCCTGAAATCCAAATTGAATCTCGTCATGAATGCGGCTTGAGGTCGCACCATTCATGGGTGATCCCATTCCTCTCTCCTCAAATTCACTTCCCGGTCATGCTCCACCACTTGATGGCCAGGGGATCATTCCGCACGCCGCCACTCGAGGGGTTGATGTGAAACGTGAGGTAATGCCGCTTCCCGCTTCTTCGGTCCAACGGGCAAAGCCATACACCGCCGGTCTCACGAATGCTCATGTAGTCCTCGTTATGAAGTATCAGGGGCATTTGGAGGCTTTGAAGACAAGATAGATCAATGCCGAGGTTGCCACGGGGAGCGCGGGCACCCTATCGACGATGGAAACAGGATCGCTTACTATGGCGTTGGGGTCTATGACTCGATCCAGGAAGAAACGCTGGAACCGATCGAATCGGAGTGGTATGTCAAGAATCCGGTATGGCGCAAGGCAGTTGGAATGTGGTTACCCGGTATCCTGACCATGAGAGATGAAGGTCTTCAATGAGCGATGAGCACCAGACCGAACTCGCGGCGTCGACCCTGCTGCAGAAACTGGAAGGGATTACCGTGGCCCTGGTGACCCCCATGCAGCCGAACGGCGCCCTTGATCGCCGCGGGCTGGATAGGTTGGTGGAACGCTCCCTGGCGCATGGCGCGAGGTGCCTGTTCCCCCTGGGCTGGGCGGGCGAAGCGCCCCGCCTGCCCGATACGGTGCGCCGGGAAATGATCGAACGTACCTGCCGGTCCGCCGCGGGCAGAGCGCCGGTCATGGCGGGGGTCAGTGAACAAAGCCTGCCGCGGGCGCTCGAGTTGGCAGCATGGGCCCGCGAGGCGGGAGCAGACATCCTGCTTGCTACGCCACCGTATAGCTACCCCATCCCGCAGGAGATCGTTCACGCATTCTTCCGGGACCTGGCCGGAGAAAGCGGAATGCCGCTGGTGGCCTACCAGAACGACGATGTCGGCGTACGGATCGACGTGGAAACGATGGTGCAACTCAGCCGGACCCCCGGCCTCGTCGGCGTGAAAGCGTACATGCCCTTCAACCAGCTTCAGCAGGCGTTTCACCGGGCCCACCGGCCCGGGGAGTTCGCGATCATGAGCGGTGACGAATCTTTATTCGGAGCCGCCCTGATGCTCGGGGTCCGTCACTTCACCATGGGGACCCCGGGCAACCTGTGTCTGCGGTGGTGCGTCGACATGTATCAGAGCGCGGTGGAGAAGGATTGGGACGCGGTCCGGGCAAAGCAGAAGCGCCTGGCTGAATTCTGCGATGCCCTCTATCCCCGGGTGGAATCCCCGTCGGCGGCGGCGAAATGGATCATGCACCGGGCCGGGTTGTTCGCGTCGCCGTACGTGACGCCGCCGCACCGGGAACTTCCACCGGAACAGCAGAAGTGGGTCGCCGGCGTGCTCGATGCATTCGCCGATGTCGTCGATCCGTTCGACTCGTGAAATCCATCGCCACACAGTACAGGTACCCGGGGAGCGGGCGATGAACGGGCCACGACGCGTCGGCGTAACCGCCGGCTATATCTTTGCCCACGTCGAGGACCGTCAAGACCTGCCCATTTACCTGGAATGCATTCAAAAGGCGGGACGCATGCAGTTTGCGGGGATCGGATTGGAAATCCTGCGCGAAGAACACGAGGAAATCTTCTCGGATGCCAACCTTTTCCGGATCAAGGCGCTGCTTGAACAATACGACCTCCACGTGGGCCAGTTCATCGCGGAGTACGCGGCGGCCGAACTGTTCAGTCCGGATCCCGAACGGCGCGCACGAGGCAGACGTCGACTGGCGTTCATTGCCGAGCGTTGCCTGATGCTGGAACGGGTCAAGACGATCCAGATCCCTTCCTACAAACCCGTCGAATGGTCCGAGGAGGGGGCCGAACAATATCCGGGACTGCCCGGCACCGCTTCTCTGCCGCCGGAGACAACCTACGGAGTGTTCTGGGACGCAGGTTTGGAATCGATACGCGGTTGTCTGGACGATCTGGAAGGTACCCCCCTGTCTCTGGCCATCGAACCGAGGCCCCAGACGGTGCTCACCACCGTGGACAGCGTCTTGCGGTTCGCGCAGCAACTCGATACCGACCGGGAGCGCTTGAAAGTTGTCCTCGACACGTCCCACCTGCAGGCCCAGCGCGAGATGATCGATGTAGCCATCGAGAAGACGTCGTCCCGCCTGGTCGGGATGCATCTTTCCGATCACAGCGTCGCCAACTACCGGGAGCCCCTGGGCAAGGGGACGGTCCATTGGGACGCTGTTTTCGCGTCGTTACGGAAGGTCGATTACCGGGGCCCACTTGACATCGAGTTGTATGGCGGATCCATCAGGAACATCGACGCCGAGTACCTCGCCGGAAAGACATTCGTAGAGACGCACGCCTGACTCAAGCAGTTCGTCCCGGTGCGCCACCGCGGTCGGCTTTCCAGCCACGATGGATGCGCTCAATTTGAAGTGCGCCGGCAGAGCGAGGCCCGACGAAGCCAAAGCGGCGTCCACCCTGCACTCCATATGGTCCGCCATTGGCCGGAGAAACACGTACCCGATTCTGCGCGAAAGTGACCGAAAAGCTCGGTTCTGATTGGCTGGTGGAGTTGCTGTCTAAGATGGTCACCCACACTTGAACGATGATACAGAGCCGGAACGAGATGTGGGCTTTCCCCGGCTTTTCAATGGCCCCGGATGTTGGTAACAACACGGTGGAACCGACCCTGTTTCGAGTTTCTTTTGGTTTTCTGTAGGATGTATTCTTTTCCTCCTTAACACACCTCGCTCAACAGCTTTCTATACTAATTTTCTTGAAAATAGACGAAAACCCGAGTATGAATCTGTTCGTCACTTGATTCGTATTCGCTGATTCGGGGTAAGCGCAAGCCAACCTCCAGTCCTTGGAACTCGATTCCGGCTACCCCTAACGGTTAACGGTGAACTATGCGCAATAAGACCTTTTTTCTCTCACTTGCCCTACCCTTGATCCTGGCCTGTGCCCCGTCCCTGCGTGCCGCCGACCCGGTGGTGTCCAATGTGGTCTTCGCCCAGCGCGCCGAGACGAAGCTGGTGGACATCACCTTCGACGTATCGGATGCCGACTCCGACCAGCTCAATATCTTGGTGGAGATCTCGGACGATTCCGGGACGACTTTTACTGTGCCCGCCACCGCCATCAGTGGGGACACCAGCGTAAACGCCACGCCGACGCCGGCTGCGAAGGCGCTGGTGTGGGACGCGGCGCTGGATTTCAACCAGCAGTTCAACAGCACCATGGTGGTGCGGGTGATCGCCGACGACGGCCTCGCGTCCTTGCCCACACCCGGCCCGTCCCCGGCGGGGATGGTGCTGGTTCCGGCGGGGTCTTTTGAGATGGGTCGGCAGTCGGGCAGCGGCGGTGCAGAAGAACTTCCGGTGCACACGGTATTTGTCAGCGCGTTCTACCTGGACCAGTTCGAGGTGACCAAGGCGCTGTGGGATGATGTGAAGAGCTTTGCGGATGCCAACGGCTACGGATTTGACAATGCGGGTTCGGGCCAGGGGGCCTTTCACCCGGTGCACAGCGTCAACTGGAATGATGTGGTGAAATGGTGCAACGCCCGCTCGGAGCAGGAGGGGCTGACGCCGGTCTATTATACCGACGCGACCCAAACCACGGTTTACCGGACGGGCAACATCAATCTGGCGGCGAGCTTCGTGAACGGGTCGGCCAGCGGCTTCCGGCTTCCGACCGAGGCGGAGTGGGAAAAGGCGGCGCGTGGGTCGCGGGAGGGGAAGACCTACCCGTGGGGGAACACGATCGGCGGCGGCGATGCGAACTACGATGGGAGCGGTGATCCGTTCGACGGTGAATTCCCGGGTACTACACCTGTGGGCTACTACGATGGCGACCAGGTGCCCGCAGGCGTCAACCGCGCCAATGGCTACGGGCTCTATGACATGTCCGGCAACATAAGGGAGTGGTGCTGGGATTGGTATGATGCCGGGTATTATGCGGTCTCGCCCGCCAACGACCCGCAGGGTCCGGCTTCTGGGGTCGACCGCGTGCTGCGGGGCGGCTCGTGGAACCCCTTCCCCTCGCCCGACCTGCGCTGCGCGGGCCGCAGATCCGACTCTACCTTGAACGGCTTCGACGACTACGGGTTTCGTAGTGCGAGGGGGCTTTAACTTATTTCCTTAGTCCGATGGTTCCCCGGGGCTTGGCCCGGGCGAAATTCTTTCGGAGAACCAAATCATTGACCAAGGAACCATGGCCACCAGCGACAAGATCCTGCAATAACATGAAAACAAACCCCATTCGACTATCCTTGGCCGCCATGCTCTCTTGTGCGGCCGCCCCTCCGTACCTGCGTGCCGCCGACCCGGTGGTGGCCAATGTGGTCTCCGCCCAGCGGGCGGGGACGAAGCTGGTGGACATCGCCTTCGACGTTTCGGATGCAGACTCGGACACCCTGTCGTTTTCGGTGGAGATCTCGGACGATTCCGGGGCGACCTTCCCGGTACCTGCCACCGCCCTGACTGGCGACACCAGCGTGAACGCTACGCCGACGCCGGCTGCGAAGGCGCTGGTGTGGGACGCGGCGGTGGATTTCAACCAGCAGATCACCAGCAGCATCGTGGTGCGAGTGATCGCCGACGACGACACCAGACCGTCCCCGGCGGGGATGGCGCTGATCCCGGCGGGGTCTTTTGAGATGGGTCGGCAGTCGGGCAGCGGCGGTGCAGAAGAACTTCCGGTGCACACGGTATTTGTCAGCGCATTCTACCTGGACCAGTTCGAGGTGACCAAGGCGCTGTGGGATGATGTGAAGAGCTATGCGGACACCAACGGCTACGGATTTGACAATGCGGGTTCGGGCCAGGGTGCCTTTCACCCGGTGCACACCGTGAACTGGTATGACATGGTGAAATGGTGCAACGCGCGTTCAGAGCAGGAGGGGCTAACGCCGGTCTATTACACCGACGCGACCCAAACCACGGTTTACCGGACGGGCAACATCGATCTGGCGGCGACCTTCGTGGACGGGTCGGCCAACGGCTTCCGCCTGCCCACCGAGGCGGAGTGGGAAAAGGCGGCGCGTGGGACGCTGGTGGGCAATACCTATCCCTGGGGGAACAGCATCGGGGGCGGGGATGCGAACTACAATGGGAGCGGTGATCCGTTCGACATCGGTGGCATTGAAACCACCCCTGCGGGCTACTACGATGGCGACCAGGTGCCCACAGGCGTCAACCGCGCCAACGGCTACGGGCTCTATGACATGTCCGGCAATGTATGGGAGTGGTGCTGGGATTGGTATGACAATGGGTACTACGCGGTATCGCCCTCGAACGATCCAGGCGGCCCGGGATCCTCTCCATCTGGCGCCCGCGTGCTGCGGGGCGGCTCGTGGAGCGTCAGCGACGGCTCGTTCTTCCTGCGGTGTGCGCACCGCGCCGACGTCAGTCCCGTGTTAGAGTTCGACGAGATCGGGTTTCGTAGTGCGAGGGGGCTTTAACTTTTTTACCTTATCCTTGGGGGTTTGGGGGCTGCCCCCAACGAACTTTTTTTGAGACCTCACAATTATGGCTACCCGTGACAATGTGCTGACGAAACTCCACGATCTGCTCCTTTACATTCTCCCGCAGCTGGCCAGGTTCCCGCCTTCGCCCTATGTGGCTACGGCGGGCAAGCCTGTTGGCGATCGGATCGAAACGAGGCGGCTGGATGTTCAGGAGCGGTGTATCCGAGCTTGCAACGGAGATAAAGAGGAAGACACCATGAAGACCCAACCATCCGCCTGGATGTTCCTCCCGATGGCCGTGATGGTGTTCCTTGGCGCCGCCCCGGATGTGGAGGCAACATCTGGGGATTCTACCCCCTTCCTCCTCGACACTCGAAACTTCGAAGACTCGCAGACCGCCCTGGTCGACACCCGGGCGCCGGATGTCATCGCCAACACCGGAATCACCGATCCGGGCGGGACATCCTTCACGATCACGATGGCGATGTTGATGGTGACCGGCGGGGGAGACGGGATGGACGCCATCACCTTCACCCTGGTCACGGCGCCCACTCACGGAACGTTGAGACTGAACGGAACCATCATCACCGCCGGTGGGATGTTTACCCAGGCTGATGTCGATGGCGGCTTGCTCGTCTATGAGCGCGCCGCGGGGGACAGCCTGACCGATACCATTGAGCTGAGTGCGGTGGATGAGGCGAACATCGCGCTCTTCGAGGGCAGCTTCACTTTCGCGGTGGCGGGAATCCCGGGCGCTTCGGGGACGGTCTTTCTGCTCGATACCCGGAACTTCACGGCCTCCGCGGACCACACCGTCCACACGGACAACCGGGCTTACCTCCCGACCGACACCGTGCCGGGGTCCCTTCGCCAGGCCATCGCCAATGCCGGAGCGGGCGAGACGGTGGACTTCGACGCCGGGCTCTCCGGCGGGACCATCGTGCTGGGCGGGAGCGAACTCAGCATCAACAAGGATCTCAGTGTCGACGCTTCCGGCCTCGCGGGGGGCGCCACGGTGTCGGGGAGCAATTCCTCGCGGGTGTTCAGCATTTCGGGGAGCGATGTGACGCTGGAGAGCCTCACCATTTCCGACGGTATGACCGCAGGGAGGGGAGCGGCGATCAGCTCCAGCGGCGGCGTCACGATCCACAATTCGACCCTTCGTGACAACACGGCCGGGGACGTGGGTGGAGCCATTTACAACCAGGGAACATTGACCCTCCTCGACTCCACCCTCACGGGGAATACCGCGGCCGGCACGAGCGGTCAGGCCTACGGCGGAGCGATCTTCACTTTCACGGACCTGAACCTGATCCATTGCACCGTCGCGGGCAACAACGCTCCCAGCACGGGCGGAGGCCTGCGAACCCAGGGCGGGACCATCACCATTGAAAACACGATCATTGCCGGTAACGCCTCCTCGGTCGTCGCCCCCGACATTTCGAAAAGCAGCGTCGGCGGCACAGTCATCATCGGCAGCGGCGCCAACATGATCGGGGACAACGAAACGGTGGAGACGGACTTTCCAGCGGACGGCGTGCTCGTGGGGGGCGGCACCTTTCCCACCGTGACCCCGCACCTCGCCCTGCTGGGCGATTACAACGGGGGCACCGAGACCATGCCGCCGTTGCCGGGTTCGACCGCGATTGAGGGTGGCGTTCTGTTGGCGGGCACCCCCGCCATCGATCAGCGCGGCGCGGCGCGTCCCTCCGGTCCGCTGCCCGACATCGGCGCAGTCGAGGCGTTTGCCTTCACCAGCATCCCGCTTGTCGACACGGATAACGACGGCATCGACGACCGGCTCGAGCCCGCCTATGGCCTGGTGGTGGGCAACGACGACAGCACCGCGGATTCCGACGGCGACGGATCGCCCGATGCCGAGGAACTGGCCAACATGACCGATCCCAACGATCCCAACGACAACTTTCGCATCCTGTCCTTCGAAAAGGCGGCAAGCTTTGATCCACTGACCAACACGGTATTCGATGTGACCCTGCGCACCTTCCCCGGATTGGGCTACGCATTGCAAACCGACGACACGCTGCAGAGTTTCCAGACCCTCACCAACAGCGTCTTCACCGCCACCAACCATGCCCAGACCCTCGAAGCGATCCTCGGCCCCGGCCGGGATTTCATTCGAGCAACACGGAACTGAGTCAGCGGGGCATCCGCAGGAAAGCCACGGAAGTGTGCGCGGCACATGCGTGCAAGTGGTCTCCGCAGAAAGGAGCAAAAGGCGCACGCCTGACTCGAGCCATTCGTCCCGGTGCGCCACCGCATTTCCTTTGCAGACGTTGCTCTCGCGCGTCGCATTGAATACTTCGACGTCCACAACCCGCCCGGCATTCGACTTCCCGAAAGTGACCGAAAAACTTGATTCTGATTGGGTGGTGGAGTTGTTGTCGAAAATGGTCACCCACAGTTGACGGATGAAACAGAACCGGAACGAGTTGTGGGCTTTCCCCGGCTTTTCAATGGCCCCGGATGTTGGCACCCTACGATTGAGCGCCAATACATTGTCGCTGACTCATGTTTGAAATCTTGCTTTTCAGAGTCACGTGAACACTGCATATTTCTCCGGTACGCATTGAACCCTGTATCGGAGGAAAATGAGAATCATCGTTCCCACCTTACTTTCTGCAGTACTTTCCATGAACCTTTACGCGGCGGACGTTGCCGACACGATCTACACCGGCGGAAAAATCTATACTGTCAACAATGCTCAGCCTTGGGTCGAGGCGGTCGCGATCAAAGACGGCGTGTTCATCGCCGTGGGAAAAAGCCGGGAGGTCGAGAAGTTCAAGGGCAAGGACACAATGGTGGTGGACCTGGCGGGAAAGTTTGCGATGCCCGGTCTGCATGATGCTCATGTGCATCTTGAGCAGGCCTACATCGCCGATGTCGTAGGGGACAAGATGTTGACGTTTCCGGTCGGGGCGACATCCATCAAGGACCTTCAGAAATTGTTGAAGGACTATGCTGACAAGAACCCTGACTTGAACGTTCTCTTTGCTCAGACTCTGCCCCAGGACATATTCCCCAATTCATCCCCCACAAAGGCATTCATTGACGAAGTGGTTCCCGATCGAGCTGTGGTCATGTTGTCAGACACGGAGCACGAGGGCCTGCTCAACTCCAGGGCCCTTGAGATGGAGGGGATCACGAAAGACACGCCGGCGCCAAAGGGCGGCGAAATCGACAGGGACGCAGGAGGAGAGCCCACGGGATATTTCCGGGAAATGGCGGCAGGAAAGTGGGCATGGAAACACTACCCGATCATCTCTCCCGATGAACACAAGCAGGGGCTGCAGGCAACCATAGCCTATATGAACATGATCGGCATCACGGCCGTCAAGCAGCAGCATGCCAAAGTACCCATCGCACTGGCTGCGCAGAGTCTTGAGAAGGACGGAGAACTGCACGCGCGCATTGCCCTGTCGTGGACATGGAAGGGTCCCCTGGAGCCGATGCCCCTGGACGAGCAGGAAAAGATGATAGCCGGACGTGGACGATTTGCGTCGGACATGATCAAGACAGAGTTCGTCAAGTTGTCTCTTGACGGCAATGTGGGCACCACCGGCTACGTGCTGGAACCCTATCTGAAGTCCAAAGGCACGGGATTGCCGGTCTTTCCCGACGACAAAGACGTAGTGGCCGAGGTAGAGAAGTTTGATCGATTGGCTATGGGAATAACTGCACACGCAACGGGAGACGCTGCAGGCCGCCAGTTGCTGGATGCGATAGAAGCGGTGAAGAAGAAGCATGGGGTCGTGAAAGGACGTCACCAATTGGGCCATGCATCGTTAGTGCATCCGGACGACTATTCCCGGCTCAAGGACCTGAACGTAACGGCCGAATTTTCCCCGGTTGTGTGGTTTCCAACACCGTATACGGATGGCGTCGCCGGTGAACTCGGGGAGGAACGCCGGAGCCGGTGGTATCCAATGAGGTCTCTGACAACGCATGGTGCGCGTTTCGCGATTGCCTCGGACGGCCCCCTCATGTGGCAAGACACGTTCTCTCGCCTGGAGGGAGCCATCACTCGGAAACACCCGGATGGAGGCAACGTAGCCTTGGCCCTCGACGAAGCCATCGATCTCCCAACAGCAATCAAAGCGATGACACTGGACTCTGCGTTCCTGATGGACTTAGAGAATGATGTGGGCAGCATCGAAGTTGGAAAGCGCGCAGACATGATCATTCTGGACAAGAACCTGTTTGAAATTCCCGAGGCGGACATAGATTCCACAAAGGTGCTGCAGACCATCTTCGACGGGGATGTCGTGTACGATGCAGGCGATGACCCGGGGAATGAACAGGCGATTGAAAAGGAGTACGATATTGACCTCGATTTCTCCGGGGAGAGTGGCTATCCGGGATGTGAATGGCATGAGGCCCAGTTGCAACTGGCTCACTGATCGGATGAATATCGTGAGCGGCGTGGGGACACTATGTTTGTTGGACCATCAACATCGATCGGCCGCCGGGAGGTCCGGGTTGAGAACTCAACTCTTGGAGCCACGTTGATCCCCTCTTCTTCAGAAGCAATCTGTTGCAGAGTAGCCGATTGCTCCGGGTGAAATAGCTCACCGATCGAAAAGGAGCTTCCAAAACGACTGCGTCCTCCACGATCGACAACGTCCATATGGGGATTTTGGTCTCACCGTCGGTTACGTGCTGGCGTCCAGTTGCTTGGTACATCACTTCTTCGACAGCAGATCGACCCGCCTCCGGATCAGTTTGCGCAGCAACTTTTTTGAATCTCTCGCGAACATGGGCCGCTCCCAGGTGTGGTAGCATACAAACAGCCGAGTCCGCATCTCGAGTTCGTCCCCCTCGAAGCCCAACTCCCGAAAGATCTGCCTCAGAAAATCCATCCGCTGCCGGTAAACCTGTTTCACGCGACGCGCGATGTCGGAATCCGCTTCCGCCCAAGCGCGCATCGGCACCTCGTACCGCGTCAGATCGTGCTCAAGGATCATGTGCATCGTCTGCTCCAGGCGTGTCCGGGGATCTCCCTCGCGCATCAACGGGTTGGCCGTCACCACCTCGGTGAATTCATGCGCCCAATAATCGATCATTTGCGCTCGTAAATCGTTGCGATCTTTGAAATGCCAATAAAAGCCGCTCTTGGAAATGCCGAGCTCACGCGCGATGCGCTCCACGCGTATGGCCTCCACCCCGACCGACTCCAGAAGCTTCAGAGCCGTCTGCAGCCATTCAGCCTTCGATACTCGTTTCATCTCTCTCCCGAAAATGGAAAAAATCACAGGAAAGCGTCCCCAGTAAAAGAGATTCTGCAGTGATCATCATTTTACGATGGTTTTTCTTTGACAGGGGCCACCTTCAGGCGCAATCGTGCTCTGTTTTCAATACGTATCCGTCTAGAAGAACGAGAGAATCGTCGCGACAGAGCCGGATCCACGTTTCGCCCATCCCGAGGTCCCCCACGCCGCTGCGATGTGGGAACATTCGGTGAAGTGAGCGAAGGAAGACATAGTGCTGATCAGGCCTGAAATAAACGAAGTGCCGGGAACATCAACCAAGAAAGCGAATATACCCGTGAAAACATCCAAATCAAATCGGAACCTGCTTCTCGCCTCCCTCGCGCTCTTCGGTGGCGGCATCGCAGCCGGACTGTATCTTGCGGGCACGAACGGAGATCTCTCCCTGCTGCAGAGTGTGCAGGCGCGGGAGTCGTCCTTGCGGGGCGAACCCATGATTTCGCCTACCGAAGCGCGGGAGCGGAACTTCTACGCGCCCAACAGCGAAACGCTAATGCCTGACGAAATGCGGGTCATTGCCTGCGGAACCGGAATGCCCACGCCGCGTCCGGCTCAGGCAGCTGCCTGTTTCCTGGTCGAACTCGGCAATGGCGAAAAATTCCTGTTCGACATTGGCGATGGGTCTGTGGAGCGGTTGTTCGGCCTCCAGATTCCGACGGCCTTCCTGGACAAGGTTTTCATCGGGCACCTGCACGGCGACCACTTCGGCGGCATCGGGGCGCTCTATGTGGCCGGCGGCATTGCAGGCCGGTTTACGCCGATTCGGATATGGGGCCCCAGCGGAGCAAGGCCCGAGCTTGGGACAAAAGCCGCCGTCGAGGCGATGGAGAAGATGTATCTCTGGGACCTGGAGGGGCGGCTGGGCCAGACTGATGTGCGCGGTTTCGCCACCGAAGTGACCGAGTTCGACTACAAGAAAGTGCAAGTCGTCTATGAAGAGAACGGTGTGAAGATCACAGCCTTCCCGGCGATCCACGCCATCGATGGTTCCGTCAGTTACCGGCTGGACTGGAATGGGCTGTCGTTCGTGTATTCAAGCGATACGTATCCGAACAAGTGGTTCGCCGAGTTGGCCACGGATGCCGATTTGGTGGTTCACGAGTGTTTCATAGCGGTACCCGACTTGGTAGAGGGAGGGTCCGGGTACAACTATGGTCTGACACCTGAAGCCGCGCTTCAGGTCGGCACCCAGATCCACACCGCGCCGGAAGCCTTCGGCAAGATCATGAGCCACGTGAAACCGCGGATGGCCGTCGCCTATCATTTCTGGACCGGGGTCGACTCGACCCCGGGTGTCCTTGAACGGATACGGACGACTTATGATGGTCCATTGAGCCTGGCGCAGGACTACATGACGTGGAATGTGACAAAGGATGAGGTCCGCATGCGTATGGCGATCATCGATCACGAGAGCTGGAATCCGCCAGCAGCCTATCCGCCCGAGCCTGTAAAGGCTGAAGACCTCGTCGGGTATTCGCCAGAGATCGAGGCCGGACGCTGGAATGTCGATGACGTGATCAGACCCATCTACAAGGAAGCGGGCGAAGCCCTCGGCAGAGAGTTCCCCTATCCGGAAAACTAGATCGGTTGCCTGGATAGACCGTCTGCACGGGAGACCCGCTTCGGCGGGTTTCCTTATGCCAACACTTCGATCGAGGAGAAATACGATGGAAAATACCCGGAGAAGAAGAAAAAGCAGGTCACATCTGACTATCACGTGTGTTTTGTCGTTGATCATTTTGATGGGCGTCGTAGTCGTGTACCAATGGGGTAAGTCAGACGGTCAAGCAGGCAGGTCGTTTGAGTTCTCTCTGACGCAAAGTGTCCAGGCGCAGGAGTCGTCCTCGCGGGGCGAACCCCTGGTTTCTCCCACCGAAGCGCGGGAGCGGGAATACTACTCACCCAACAGCGAGACGCTGGACGCTGATGAAATGCGTGTCATCGCCTGCGGGACCGGCATGCCTACAACAAGAGGCGCGCAAGCGGCGGCCTGTTTCCTGGTTGAGCTTGGCAACGGCGACAAGTTCATCTTCGACATCGGTAGCGGGTCGGCCGAGCGTATTTCGTCCCTGCAGATCCCCTACGACTACCTCGATAAGATCTTCATCGGACACCTGCACTCCGACCATTTCGGTTCGCTCGGTGAAATGTTCATCGGCGGCGCCCTGATGGGCAGGCAGAAACCCCTCCGGGTCTGGGGCCCGAGCGGCCCCACCCCCGAGCTCGGAACGGCGTATGCCGTTCAGAGATTGAAGGAATTGTATACGTGGGACCTCGCCGGGCGCGTGGGTATTGTCGATTTTCGCGGCTACTCGATTGAGGTCAACGAATTTGATTACAAGGCCGAGAACGCCGTCATCTACGAGGACAACGGTGTGACGATTCGTTCCTGGCCGGCGATTCACTCGCTGGATGGACCCGTCAGCTTCAGCTTGGAGTGGAACGGCCTCAAGTTCGTTTTTGGCAGCGACACCTACCCCAACGAGTGGTTCAACGAATACGCCAGGGATGCGGATATTGCCATACACGAGTGTTTCGTTGCCGTTCCTGATCTTGTCACAAAGATGCGGTTCACACCGGAGCAGGCCTTGCAGGTCGGCACCCAGATCCACACCGCCCCGGAGGCCTTCGGAAAAGTGATGGCCGAAATCCAGCCGCGCATGGCGGTCGCCTACCACTTCTTCAAGGACTTCGACACCACCGCGGCCGTGAACGACCGCATCCGCACCACCTATGACGGGCCCCTGAGCCTGGCCGAGGACTTCATGGTCTGGAACATCACCAAGGATAAGGTCACCACCCGCCTGGCCGAGGTGGATCATCACACCTGGGCGCCGCCTCTGGCCAGCGAGGCGAAGGCTCCCGGGGGTGATGTGGACCGAAAGAAATACAGCGAGGACACAGGCGTTCCTGTTGAATCATTGGGTTATTCCGATTTCATCGTCGGAGGCCGATGGGACGGAGTCGATGACGTGCTTCGCGGGATCTATGAGGAGGCCAGTGAAAACCTTGGCCGAGAGTTCCCGTATCCGGGAGACTAAATCAGTTGGCTTGAAAGAGTGTATTGAGAAACCCGCTTCGGCGGGTTGCTTTGTGCAGCGCCCTGAAGGAAGGAACCATATGAAGCACAAATTCATTCTACACGCGCTAGTCGTGGCGATGGTGACAGGTCTTCCCTGCGCCTACGGTGCAGAGAACGCCTCGAATCCGCTGGCGGCAGTCAACAATACGGACCTGCGCGTGCAGTACTTCGATTTTGATGGGCCGGAACTCACTGATTACTTCCTGGACGGGGCCTTCATGCTGGGTACCAAGGCGAAGCTCAAGTACGAACTCCACTACTGGGATACGGACGTGACCGGAACCAGTGTCAACGACTTTGAGTCTCTGCATCTGAAGCCGATCTACTTCCCGACCCAGGGAGCCTGGGGATCGTGGCAGTACAAGGTAGCCGTGGGCCTTGAGTGGATCGTGGGCCTGGCGGATGAGGAGATCACGGTGCGTGTCAGGGGAACTCAGTACTCCGATCAGCTCGCGCCCTTCGTCGGCCTGACGTTCGTCAAGGGAGACACGGTCCTGGTCCCCCTGGTGCAGCAGTTCTTTTCCTACAGTGGCCCTGATATCAATACGACCGCGTTTCGGCTGATTGCCATTCAGTCGCTTCCGAACGATTTCTGGGGAAAACTGGATGCCATCGTGCCCGTTGAATGGGAAAATGACAACGTGGTCCCGGCGAATGCGGAAGTGCAACTCGGCAAGATGTTTTCGCCGTCGTTTGGCGCCTACCTGGATGGACTATTCGGCATCGGCGGGGACAAGCCCTATGACTGGGGAATCGGCGTTGGTGTCCGCTTCAATTACTAAGAAATCGAGAGAATATGTGCGCAATAAATGAAGATGGCTGTTTAAGCGCCATATTTCCATAGACGGCCCGATCTATCTTTCAAGTAGAGCATTTCGCTGGAGCGCAATCTTTTACTGTAACTAGAACGGCTCACCATGTGGGTCGGAGCTTCCAAAGCGACAGCGTCCTCCACGATCGATAACGTCCATTATGAGCGATTGACGGCGAAAGGGAGGCCGGAATATTTGACCGCAACCGCTCCACAAAAATCCGATTCCGCGATCTCCGGCCCTGGACCTCACGCCTCCACCCTCTCTACCAGGCAGTCCCCGTTACCCCAGGGAGACCAGCATGATCGCAACCACGGACAGCCCGATCCCCCATCGCTGGGCCGGCGACGTGTGTTCCTGCCAGATGAAACTGGAGCAGAGTACGGTGAGCACGAGCACGCCGGCCGCCACGACGGGAAAGTACATTATGGCCGGGATCTCAAGGATCGCGAGGATTCCGAAGAAGCCCGCTCCGACGAATCCCAGACCGGAGACCAGCCCGAACTGGTATTCTTTTCGCCGGGGGTGCGATTCGCCACGTGCAACGACGATGGAGGCAATGCCCACCAGGGCGACCAGGTTGAACAGCACCAGGAAGATGTTTCTTGACGCGCTCATGCCCAGCACTTCCACCAGCTTGAAGCAAGTCGCAAGGATGCCCTCCCCGGTGGCACAGAGCAGGGCCGGGTATAGTGCGGTCAAGATGGCTCTTCCCGTCTTCGGAGGCGCGGATCGGTCAACGCGCTCATGCATCAGCAAGAGGCAGGCGGGCACCAGGACGAGTCCAGCCACTTGCGGTACGCTCGGCACCTCATCCCAGAGGAATATCGACAACAGGACCGGGACCACAACGGCGAGATTCCATACGGTGAACGTTACGCCGGCATGCCCTGTCGACAATGCCTTGAGTAACCCCCACCGCGACGCGAAGAGAGAGAGGCCCGCCACCAACCCCAGCACGACCACGTCGGTTGTGATGGTCATTCCCCCGAAAACGAGACCCAGTCCGAATAATCCGACGGCGATCACCGACCGTTCCACCAGTAGGTGGTACAGGCGGCGGCATCCCATTTCCGCCGATGCCTTGTAGGCGATACTGGCCACTACGCCGGCGATCATGGAGAGAAACAGGTAGAGCATGGTATGATTCCTCGGCCCTGGGCCGGTGCTGAGTGGCCCGACCGTATTGCCGGCCACGATCACATCGTTGCTACCACCCGGAAGGGCGTAAGGGGAGCAATAAGTAGTCTGTTCAGTCCGTGACCATCACGCGGATCTCCTGCTGCGGATCCGCGAAATCAACCGGGAAGGTCTGCTGCGCCCCATTCCCCGGGACTGTCACGTGCGTAGCATGATCCGACCAGGCGTCACCGACGAGGTCGCTTGCCTCCTGGATCGTGTAGAAGAGCCCGTTTTCGGTCTGGACGCGCACGGTGATCTGCGAGGAGGAAACCGAGTCAATCTCGAGTCCAGGGAAGGAGTTCGGGTCGGTCGGGTCATCCCCCTATATGCTCTTGGGGACACGTGTCGGTAGCAAGGCTCATGTCTTCAGGCAGGTAAGCGCTAAACCGGGGCCATGACGGAGATCGGAACGTTTTCTGTTTGGTCCTCCACCCGACTACGGCCAGAAAGAACAGTGACAAGTGAAATCCCCAGTCGTAGATCCCAAACAGTTTTCAATTTCCAAATTCCAAGTCCCAAACAATGCAAACACCCGGAGTGCTGACGGGGAGTGATTCAGCGGGATCGTCCCATGGCTGGGTAATGGAGTGCACTCGGGGTTCAACCATGGTTTTTCAATTCGTTTGGAAGCTTGAGATTTGGGATTTCGAATTTGTTTGGGATTTGGGGCTTGGGATTTGAATCTTGCCCCAACGGGCGGGGAGAGTATACAATGCGGCGCGATGCCTGCCCAAGACAACTTGCATGCAAACTGCCTTGACAGAGCAGAGTTCTGATCTGTTCAGGCGATTCTCGGAGGGTATTCCTTGAGATTCGAGGGGGCGCCCCCTCTCAGTTCGGCGTGACAAATACCGCAGTCATTCCCCGTGACCACCGAGCCAATGCGGATTTGTCCACGCCCAATGCCCATCGGCATCACAGCAGGAGAACCTCACAAACGGAATGTCGGGGAGCCAACGCTCTTTCAGATCGTCCTTGAGATCAAGGGTAACCTCACTGATCAATCCCCCGGAGGGGTCGCGGAAGACGTGGCCATACGATGTAATGCTGTTCCACACGATGATCTTCACCGGCGAACAACGGAATTTGATGGTATTACCGTTCCGCGACCATTCCTCGATCGTCGGCCCGCAGGACGAATAGAAACTGCCGGCGCGAAGAGCACTTTGAATCGCCTTTGACGTCTTCTCCGCGGCGCAAACGACCACCCATGCCAACGCAAAGTCCGGCCAGGGGCTGAAGTGACAATCATCAACCGCCAGACCGAAAAGGCGCATGCCTGACTCGAGCAACTCGTCCCAGTGCGCCACCGCATTTCCCTTGTATACGTTGTTCTCGCAGGTCGCATTGAAAACTTCGATGCCGGTCACCCCTTTCAGAGCAAGCATGTCTTGTGCGGTCCGGCCATCCCAACGGGTGCAGCAGAGAACTGCCATACCGCCGCTCTCATTGATTGCATCGATGGTTGGCTGCTGTTCGAGACCGGGCCTCCAGTGTGATACTTCAAGTGTATTCAGTCCCAAAAGGAAGGCCTGGCGAGCATGCCCGTATCGTTTTACATTGTTGCGGTACTCCACGCCGGGCATGACCCGGAGGTCCGCCGAGTCGAGCTTTTCGAAATCGGGAAACTTGCCAAAGGTCAGCTTGTCACAGTGTTCGGTGAGGTACAGAAAGTCATACCCCGCATCACGATATCGTTGAACGGTCTCACCCGGCGGGTATTTGCCATCGGAATATGTCGAGTGGCAGTGACAGTTGCCTTTCAGTCGAAGTTGACCTTCGCCCAACAGGTTTTTGAAAGAGCGGGGCGAGAGATTCTTCACGTGATTATTATCGCTGTTCTCGTTCATCAGGGACCTCATTCATTGGTGCTTGGGGTCACGTCGTCGCCTCTCGTTGAGAACCGGCTGATCTTTCACGGCTTGAAGATGAGGACATTGAACGCGGCGTCGACTGGAATCACGGCAAGGTCCTGGTTGAAGATGCGCCACTTCGAAGCGGAATAGAATACCCCGATCACATGGTCATTGTATGTGCCGCTCCCCCCGCCGGGATTCCAATTCTGCGTGACCATCAGTATCGCGTTCGGGTCATTGTTGCTGTGTGGATGGTCTATCGTCGTGGCGTTGCCGGTGGTATTCGCTGCTGTGGCGACATGGGTGAACACGGGCGTACTCGTGCCGATGCCGGCCCCGGCCACCCGCAGGGTTCCGCCGCCACGCAGATCCAACGCTGTTTCGGTCGCCTGGATCATCACGCCCCTGTTGGCACGGACGGCGAATTGTTTGGTCGTGGTGGAGGAAAAATCGGCAGCCGTATCATCCGCCCACACAAACGACCCGTCGTGGGTGGCCTTGGCCTGCCTTCCGGCCGCGAAACTATAGCTGCCGGCAACGGTATTGTCTCGCCCCCCTGGAATCGCTCCCCAGGATCCGCTGATGAGGTTTTTCTCTCCGCCCCCAATGGATGATTTGGATGCGGAGATTGTAAGTATGTTCGTAAATCCCCCTGAGATCGTTCCATTCGAGAGTGCATCGACGCGATTGTCCGATCCGCCCCCGATTGTAGAATCGAAACTCTTCCCAACTTCGTTGCGTTGGCCTCCCGAAACGGTTGCTGCGATCGAGTTCGTTCCTATGACGTTTAGACTGCCTCCTCCAACCACCCCATGCAGGGCATCCCTGCGGATCTCGTTATTCGAACCTCCAGAAATGGTCGCAGTCGTTGCGTTTTCTCCAATGGAATTTGCAGTGCCGCCTCCGATAGCCGCCCAATTGGCGTTTGTGCGTATCTCGTTGCTCGAGCCACCACCAATAAAGGCGGCGGTTGAATGATGCTCGATCAGATGATTGAGACCGCCCGCGATTGTGGCGTAATGCGAATCTGTTCCAATGGTGCTGCCAGAGCCGCTTCCGATTGTCGCATAATCCGAATTCGTTCCGATCCGCTGCGAGAATCCTCCGCCAATCGAGGCTCCCTGGGAATCATCCTCGATCTCGTTAAGGTAGCCCCCTCCGATGTTGGCTCGCCAGGAGCCGTTTCCGATAATGTTTTCTTGCCCGCCCCCAATCGTCCCGAGCGATGCACCGTTGCGAATCTGGTTGCCGTTACCTCCGCCAATCGTGGAGTACCACGAATTCGTGCCAATGGAGTTGTTGCCCCCTCCCCCGATCGTGGCCTCATAGGAATTGGAGTGTACCGTGTTGAGAGTCCCTCCGGCGATCGCGGCGTCGTTGCCTTCGGCGCGGTTTCCCTTCCCGCCTCCGATGGAGGCGGACGGGCTGAGAATCACGTTTTCATTGCCGCCGGCGATCGATGCCCAGTCCGAGTCCGAATGGATGAAGTTATTCTCGCCACCTCCAATGGTGGCGTAGAGTGAATTCTCACCGATCACGTGCGCAGTCCCGCCGGCAATTGTCGCGCCGCGGGAAAAATCATCAATTCCATTCAGATATCCTCCCGAGATCGTGGCGCGGGATGCCGTATTTCCGATGACGTTCCATTGTCCGCCCCCGATTGTCCCGATAACCGTCTGATTCAGCACATCATTCTCTCGTCCGCCGCCGATCGTGGAGTACCACGAGTTCGTGCCAACGGAATTATTCACTCCGCCCCCGATTGTGGCCTCATAGGAATTGGAGTGTATCGTATTAAGAACCCCTCCGGCGATGGTAGCGCCAGGGGCAAAATCCTCGACTCCGTTCCGGTCTCCACCCGCGATCGTTGCGTAATGCGAATTCATCCCTATTGTGATACTCTCGCCGCTTCCGATCGACGCGTAATCCGAATTCAATCCGATCCGGTGCGAGAACCCGCCACCGATCGTGGCTCCTTGGGAATTTTCTTCAATCATGTTGAAATATCCCGCCCCGATGCTGGCTCTCCAGGAGCCATTTCCTACGATGTTGTCTTGACCGCCGGCAATCGAAGCGAGCGATGCACCGTTGCGAATCTGGTTGCCGTTACCTCCGCCAATCGTGGAGTACCACGAATTCGTGCCAATGGAGTTGTTGCCCCCTCCCCCGATTGTCGATTGAGACGAATTCGCACCGATTTCGTTGTTCAGTCCACCCCCAATAGTGGCTACATCGATAGAATCGCCAACCCGATTATCTTCGCCACCTCCAATGGTGCCGTACCTGCTGTTGTTCCCGATCACGTTTTCCAAACCGGATGCGCCGCCTCCGGCGATGACCGAACCCTCCGAGCCGCTCCCGATAGTGTTGCCGCCGTGACCCCCAATGAGATTCGGCGAGCCCGCCGAGTTTTCGATCCTCAACGCGGGCACACTATTAACCTTGAATTCCAGGGGCTGCCCGTCCGTGGTACCCAGGAAATCCGTCGACGCCGTGGTGCCGCTATTCCCACCTAGTTGCCAAAATCTATCTTCCGGCAGTCCGCCTAGTGTAAGGGCCTCCACATTGGTCAGCGCGCCGCCGTCGCCCGCGAACGAGTTGGCCGGACTGCTGAAGGTGACTGCCTCACTGTACGTTCCCGAGAGACCGGACGCTGCCACCACTCCGCTCAAATTCCCAGCCATGATAGCATAGGGTGCGGATGTCATCGGCTGCCTCGGTTCAAGGACATTGAACGCACCGCCGCCGTTGGTCACGGCGCCGATTTCAAGCCAGCGAGCATCGCCGTTGAACACAAGGGCGCCGAAGTCCAACGTCACGGCGAACAGACCGTTGCTTACACTCGTAGCGGCATTGGTAACGATGCCGAGAGAGGTTCCGTTCGTCTCCGCGTCGAAAACCACGAACATCAGATCATAGATCCCATTGGCCGGACCTCCGTCTTTCTGCAACTGGCCTTGGTAGGTGAACGCAGTGGTCTGCGCAGTCGCACCGAGGCAGGGAGTGAACACTAGAAGGCAAAGTATTATCGTGGACAGAGCGCGATGGCCTTTTTGCATTGCGGGTCGTTGAATTCGATCTGCACTGTTCATGATTTTCTCCTTGTGGACTCTACGTTGTGTCGTTCGGTTCTAAATCGAGCTGATGATGTCTATGTTCCGGGGAAGATACGGTAGCGCCAGACACGGCTCCAATAATTATGCGTGTATCGAAGAGACGGCTCAATCTCAAACATTCAGGACGCCTCTCGCGACCAAATGCCCGGCAAACCGTCGAGTTTACACACACATTTGAACATCGCGGTGAGCGTCGAACCTCATATGGAGGAAAATACTCAATTGAGACGTGAACTCCCCCCCTCGCGCCGTCGGCGGCGTAGCGCCTATTCGCCCACAAAGACACCCGTACCGTGCGTGGCGACGTAGATTCGTTTCGGATCGTGCGGACAAACGGTGACCGACCAGACCCGGGTGTTGTCCAGGCCGTTGTGTTTGTCGGCGAAGATTTCCGTTCGCCAGTTGTCCGCGCTTTCTTCCCAAACCTTGTAGACGCCCATGCCTTGTGACGCTACGTAAAGCAGGGGGCTTTCGGCAGAGGGGTCTATCGCCATTTCGAACGGAATTGATACGTTCGCTATTCGCTTCCAGGAGAGGCCGTTGTCTTTGCTTTCGTAAACTCCCTGGTCTTCATGGCCGCCGAAATCCTTCATGACGCTCACGAATACGCGATTCCTGTTGTTCGGGTCGACGATGATCGATACCACGCCGGTAAGCTTCTCGTAGTTCGTGCCGGGGCCTGTTACCTGTTTCCAGGTCAACCCGTCATCGCTTCGGTAAACGCCGTTGTTGGTGCTGACAAAAAATGTGCGAGTGCCGGGTACGTGTGTCATGAACGGGAAGATTCTCCCGGCGCCTTCCGCCAATCCATCGCTGACGCTCCGCCAACCGCCCTTCTCCATATCGCGCCGATAGACGCCGTGCTGGCCGCTGGTGGCGTAGAGGTACTTCTCTTCCTGATCCCCTTCCTTCCATTTGGCGACAATCACGTCGAGCACCGAACTGTTCGGCAGGCCGTCGCGTTGCTTGTCCCGACCTCCAATAATCGAGTATCCTCCCTTACCGATGTTCGAAATCACGCCACCGGCACCCCTCCCGCCGACCGCGGTGCCGACGTACACGATCGACGGATCGTCCACGTCCAATGCCAGGCCGCGATTCGCACCGATCAGTTCCCCCTGGCACCACGGCCCGTAGGCCAGCCTGAACGATTCGCCCCCGTCAAAGCTCTCGAACAGGCCCCAGTCAAAGTAAGTCACCCACAGGTGTTTTGGATCGTTCGGGTCGATGACGACTCGCCGGGCACAGAGAAAGTCGATTTCGCCACGCTGTGATCGGCAGGTCTTGCCGTTGACGACCTTTGCCCGGGAGACGATCTGGTCGAAAGACCTGCCGCCGTCGACGGATTTCATCACCTGGCCCACGTTGTCGCCAATGAAGTAGATCACATCGCTGAATCCGTCACCGTCGTTGTCGCCAGGCAAAACGCGTATACGTACGCCGACGGAAACGTGCTTCTGATCCCCGTGCCAGACTCCGACGCGCGCAGGATCGGCCTGCTCGCCGCTGAACAACAGCGACCAGTTTTCACCACCGTCGGTACTTCGAAACAGTCCACCACCCCACTGGTGACAGCCCAGGTATAGGACGTCGGCGTTGCCCGGGTCTGCTGCCAGTGCAAAGAACAATCTCGAACCTTCCAGACCGTTCACCATCGCCTGCCAGGTCTTGCCCCCGTCTTTCGAGCGGTATACGCCACCCGGCGTATCGCCGATCTTGTGGGCTGAGACGTATACGATGTTCGGCTTGTCCGGTACGGTCAGAATTCGCGTGCCGACAACCGGCCCCAGGCCGGCTTGCATACAACGCCAACGGACGCCGCCGTCGGTGCTCTGATAGAAGCCGTAGTCTGTTGTCGCATACATGAGCTTCGCATTTTCATGATCGACGCCCAACGAGAACAGATGTGCGTCGGCCGGGATATTCTGCTTCTTGTCGGTATTGAGCACCGACCAGGATCCCTTCCGGCCGGACGATCTGCTGACATAGATGCGCGGGCCGAACTCCGCCTCCGTTGAAGCGGCCCTGAGTTTCGCGGTTTTCGGGTGATGACCCACCGACGTCGCGTTGGCGGCGAAAACTGTTTGTGGATGGTGCGGGCTTGTTTCCAGGAGGGCTAGCGGACCGGCGGCTGCGAATGCCTGCTGCCATGTTGCTGCGTGGTCGTCTGAGATGAAGAGTTTGCCCGTACCCGTGACGGTTATGACCCGCCCGCTCGGCAGCGTCAGGAGAGCATTGTGGGTGTTCCATACCGTGCTGCCATCGAAATCGATGCCGATATTCGCGTTCCGCCACGACTGCCCGCCATCGGTTGTGACACGAATCCCGCCGCAATCCAGGCCGACGTAAGCGATATCCGGATCTGTCGGGTCAACCGCCAACGCGCCAGGCGTTCCGCCTCCACCCGGGCCGATCGCACGAAACTGCATTCCATAGGTTGGACCGGCAAGCAACAGGACCAAGGACAGAACTGATTTGTAGTTCATTGTTGTTCTGGTATGAAATCGCTTTTCGGCTTGCACCTGCACGTGCCGGTCGAGACCGGTCTCAGGGAGCTTTTCTATGGAGCGAAGAGTATTAGAGGGCAATGGACGGATCAAGATCGGAAGTAAAGGACGGGAGGTTATTGCCTTCGTGAGAAGGTGGTGCGGCGGAGGTTGTCCCGGGATGCCGGGAACCTCAAACGGTACCGGGAAGCCGGGACATGCCGTCCCGGGTGGGCGAGTTGCCGGAGTTGGAGCTTGGGGAATCGTCCTTTGACCAGGCAATTTGCTCGTATTTCCCCTTTCATTTTTGCGATTGGTATTCGTATGGTTTCCATCGTGCATCCTTGTACGGGATGGCGCAGATTCAATTGGAAGCCTGACCGGACGGCATGGCGGCGCCCGGACAATACACAGGAGAATGTCGAGGCCGCGTTTCAGGCCCGGCTTGACGAATGATGACCCGACAGAGACCCAATATCCTTCTATTTTTCACCGACCAGCAACGCTGGGATTGTAGCGGTCTCCACGGCAACCCGCTCGACCTGATGCCCAACTTCGACCGCCTGGCCACGCGGGGAACCCACCTGGAGCACTGCTTCACCTGTCAACCGGTGTGCGGTCCGGCACGGGCGTGTATCCAGACGGGGCAATATGCGTCCACCAACGGCTCCTGGCATAACGGGATTCCCCTGGCGCGAAACGTGCCGCGACTGGCCGAGCTTTTTAACGAGGCGGGTTACCACACGGGCTACATCGGAAAATGGCATCTCGCCGGGAACGAGTTGGGCGCGGTGCCGGAAGAGGAACGCGGCGGATACCGGGAGTGGCTCGCCTCGAACACCCTGGAGTATACCTCGAACGCGTACGACACGGTGATGTGGGATGGCGACAATCGCGAGGTGCACCTGCCGGGGTACCGCGTCGATGCATGCACGGACGCGATGATTCGATTTCTCGACCGGAACCGGGAAGATCCTTTTCTGCTCATGACCAGCTTCATCGAGCCGCATCACCAGAACCACATCGACGACTACCCCCCGCCCGACGGATACCGGGAGCGTTATGCCGGTCGGTGGGTGCCGCCCGACCTGGCGGCCCTGGGCGGTTCTACGCAGCAGCACCTGGGCGGCTATTACGGGATGGTAAAGCGCCTGGACGAGGCGCTGGGGCGCGTGGTGGACGCGTTGAAGTCGCTGCGCATGCTCGAGCACACCATCATCCTCTTCCTCAGCGACCACGGTTGTCACTTCAAGACCCGCAACTCGGAATACAAGCGCTCCTGTCACGAGAGCTCCATTCGGGTACCGTCCATGTTGCACGGCGGTCCGTTCACGGGAGGCGGCACGGTGCAGGAACTGGTCAGCCTGATCGACCTGCCGCCCACGCTTCTCGATGCGGCGGGCATCGAGGTCCCCCCCCACATGCAGGGACGATCGATCCTGCCGTTGGTGGATCGTAAGGCCGCGCCCGAGTGGCCCGGAGAAGTGTTCTTTGAGACGAGCGAAGCCGAGATCGGTCGCGGGATCCGCACGCGGGACTGGAAGTACCACGTGGTGGCCGATCCGCAGCATCACGACGGCCGGGGCGGGGCCGCCGAGTACCGGGAGGCCTTTCTGTATGACATGAACGCGGACCCCTACGAACTCTGCAACCTGGCGGGCGTGGAATCGCATCGTGAACTGTCCGATGCGTTGCAGGAGCGTCTGCAACAACGCGTCGAGGCCGCCGGGCAGCCCCGCCTCACCATCCGGCCAGCCGAACCGTGCAATCTGGGGCAGCGGGTGCTGAAACCGGATCCCCTGGATCACCCCGGGAGGCCGTAGCGGCGCCGCTTCCGGATAGTCCGGGTGCATTCGTTGATGGCAAGAATCCCTGCCCCGCCAAATCGGATGCGATTGCAGTCTCGGTCATCACCTCGATAAATGTCCGTGGACAATTCCAACCTAAATAGGGTTGCGCATGAAGTGCCCCGCGTCGCACGATGCGTGGTGGAGCAACACACTTTTTCATCATCAAACAGGAGTTGGTAGATGCGAGTTCAGTTCGTTGCAATACCCGTGGTTCTGGTCATCGTCGCCTGTGAGAGTTGGAGCCAGGAAGCGGTTCCGCGGCTGTGCGGCACATGCCAGGGTGATCCACGGCCCGAAGACGGAGGCTGGGGGGCCGGAGGGGGTACGGGCGGGTCGTTCTCCGTCGCCGCCGATGTACAGTATTACGAGTTGGTGCCGAACGCGATCCCGTCCGACGGGTCCGGGTCGTTCTTCATGGAAGTCCGCCTCGGTCGCGATGTGAATCGTGTGTTCCTGGATAACCCCAGCACCTTCTTTTTCA
>Ga0315336_1002745_pt1 | contig 25800 bp, 23 predicted proteins | sample ASW5metaG_FD_204512 | JGI IMG/M metagenome (GOLD analysis project Ga0315336, IMG submission 204512) | Ammonia-oxidizing marine archaeal communities from Monterey Bay, California, United States - ASW #5 | ecosystem: Environmental > Aquatic > Marine > Intertidal zone | place: USA: California... | reverse complement strand
TCTTACTTGATGGCCTACGCGTTGCAATCTATGGGAGATCTCTGCCACGACACCGACCTGACCTCCCATAGATTGCAACGCGTAGGCCATCAAGTAAGAGGGGATCGCCAACGGGAGGATACCCACCAACGCCCACACACGTTTGCGTTTCAGATCCGTTCTGGAAGTGAGCCAAGCCAAAGGAAAGGCGAGGAACAAGCTAAACGTCCAAACTCCAATCAAGAGCAGTGTGGTGTTTTTTAGCAAATCCAGATTTCGAGGGCGAACCACCAACTCATAGAGTTCACCGCCGCCCGATTCAGTAGCACGAATGACCAGGTAAACAAGAGGCATAGATACACCGGTCAGGATCAAAGTCGTCCCGACCAATGCTATCTTGTTGACCCTCTTACCCATTTAGATCACACCGACTTCCGATAAGAGTTTCAACGTGCCTTCCAGATTGCCGAGCACTTCGAGGTCGATTTTTGGTACGCGCTTATTAAGCTCATCGAAAGGCACCAGACGATTGTTGGCGATGACACCGTCGCTGATCGGATATTCGAAGACCTGACTGGTGAAGTACTGCTGAGCCTTTGGACCCATCAGGTATTGCAGAAGTTCCATTGCGGCCAACTCATTTTTGCTTGTTTTTAAGACTCCGGCCCCTGAAACCATGACCAAGTTGCCGATATCGCCTTCTTTGAAGAATGTCTGTTCAACCGGGTATTTACCGTCGCCCGCTTTGAAGCGAAGAAGGTAGTAGTGGTTGGGAAGGCCGACGGTGATTTCTCCAGCAGCGAGCGCTTGTACGATGGGCGTATTTTTGGGGTACGCTTTTGCACCGTTTTTCTTCATGCCAACAAGCCACGCTTTAGTTTTGTCTTTCCCATGGGCATGAATCATCGCCGTTACGAATGCCTGGAACGAACCGTTGGTCGGTGCCCAGCCTACTTTGCCCTTCCATTTTGGATCGGTTAAATCAAAAACGCTTTGGGGTAAATCTTCTACCTTAATTTTTCCCGGTGCGTAGGCCAATACCCGAGCTCGGCCACTAGTCGAGACCCAAGTTTTAGCGCTGTTCGTGAAATGAGCGGGGACACCATTCGTGATCGACGAGGGGAGTTTTCGAAACATTCCAGCTTTGGTGACCGAACCCAGGGCTCCAGCATCCTGTGCCCAAAATACGTCGGCCGGGCTGCGGCTGCCTTCTTCTTGAAGGGTCAATGCCAATTGGGCGGTATTGCCGTATTTCGTCACTACTTTTATGCCCGTATCTTTTGAAAATTGTTTAATGATTGGGTCGACAAGACTTTTACTGCGGCCCGAATACAAAACGATTTCGTCTGCCGCGAACGATTGGGGTATTACCATAGTTCCGATTAAAAGCACAAAGAGTGCAATTCGAATAAAGGTGGGGGATCCCATAGCCGTAAATCTCCGATGTTAGGGTACCTAAACAAAATTCAGTATAGTATACAAATGTTCGGAAGTCGATACAAGTGCATTCTTTGTATAACTAACGATCAGAGAGTGAAGGTCTTAACGGTATTGGTTACGAATAGGAGGGTTTTGTCCGTTAGGATTGTAAATTCTTTACAATTTCCGGATTTTTTTCCAGAATTTTGTTCAGCTTGTTTAATCGTGCACTAGTAGCAGGGCTAATAAGATGTTCCATCTTGCAAGCGTCGGAGCTGGCAGTATCTTTTTCCAAGCCGAGGAATTCGCTAAAAAAACGGGTCAGAATTCGGAAATTCTCCTCAACGATTTTCGCCATGGCTTCGCCTTCGGCGGCCAATAACAGAAACCTGTTGGGATCTTCTTTGACCCAACCGCGCTTTTTCAATTGTGCAATGGACATGGACGCCGCGCCGCGGGAAACTTCCAGTTTCTCCGCAACGTCGGTGACGCGTGCATATCCCAATTCTTCTCGAAGGCTGTCGATGGCCATCAAATAGTGGGCCGCAGAGTGCGTGAGTTCGTTTTTCTCGAATTCCCGCCAGTATTGCGAATCGTTGATATCTTGGTCGTCTGCCACAGCCGCCTTCTTTGGCTAAATGCCTAGTAAAAGTTTAGGTTCCAATTGTAACTAACATGATGAAATCAATCAAGGGGATAAATCAATCCTTGAACGCGCCAACCATCGATTCGATGGTCCCTTTGGCATCGCCGAGTATCATCCGGGTATTGTCGTTGAAGAACAAGGGATTGTCTACACCAGCGAACCCGGAGCCCATGGAGCGTTTGAGCACGAAGACCGTGTTTGCGTAATCCACGTTGATGATGGGCATGCCATAAATAGGGCTTGATTCATCAGTTCGAGCCGAGGGGTTGACCACGTCGTTGGCACCAATCACGATACATACATCCACGTTCTCGATAACGGCGTTGATGTCGTCCATCTCCACCAATTGCTCGTAGGGGATGTTCGCTTCAGCGAGCAATACGTTCATGTGTCCTGGCATACGACCAGCTACGGGGTGAACGGCGTGTTTCACTTCGCATCCGTTTTCTTCGAGAATATCACTCAATTCCCGAACGGCGTGTTGGGCCTGGGCGACCGCCATGCCGTATCCCGGAACGAAAACGACTGATCCAGCGGCTTCAAGAACATAGTACGCATCGTCGGGCGTAAGGAACTTTGCTTCACCTTGTGGACCGCCTGCACCGCCGCCGCCCGTCGAGGCGCCGGAACCGAATCCGCTGAACAGGACGTTTGCCAGCGAGCGGTTCATTGCTTTACACATGATGTTCGTCAAGATAATCCCACTGGCGCCAACTAGAGAACCGGATACAATAAGGACCGTATTCCCGATCACGAATCCAGCCGCGCAGGCTGCCAAGCCGGAATAACTGTTCAATAGAGAAATCACCACCGGCATATCGGCTCCACCGACGGGGATTGTGAAAAGTACACCCAACACCAACGCCAATCCCACTGCCACGATGAATGGAATATACATTCCAGAAGGATCCATGACGAACGCGATACCGCAACCGATGGTTCCGAGGAGCAAAATGGAATTGACGATCTGCTGGCCGGAATACAGGACCGGTTTTCCGTCGATCTTTTCGGATAATTTTAGGTAGGCAATGATACTACCGGTGAATGTGATTCCGCCGATGATGATGGCAATATAGATAGCAGTGACCGAAATGAAATCAGTCGAAGGTACCCCACCTGCCCAGCCGCCTTTTCGTGATTCGTACTCGGCCCAACCTACAAAAAGGCTTGCAATCCCGCCTGTACCGTTGAACAACGCAACGAATTCGGGCATGGAAGTCATCTGTACACGGGCAGCTGCCGTGGCGCCGATCAGCGTACCTACGATGACACCACCGATGATATATTGATATTCAATAACATCTTGGTACAGCAACGTTGCAACGATGGCGACGAGCATACCCATAGCGGAAAGCATATTTCCTTTGCGAGCGGTATCTGCTGAACCCAACATTTTGATACCGAGGATAAAGAGGACGGCCGCGCCGATATAACTCAATTCGATCAATGTATCGAGACCAGAGGTCTGTACAATTTCGGATTTTACGATTTCAGATTGTACGTCCACTAGTTATTTCCTTTTTTTGATTTAAACATGCCGAGCATACGATCCGTCACGAGATATCCACCCACCACGTTGATCGTGGCGCACGTGACGGCGAGCGTCCCTAAAACGATCGTGATGGTTTCGTTTCCAGTTTTACCGGCGGCGATCATCGCGCCCACGATTGAGATTCCCGAAATAGCATTGGCACCGGACATGAGCGGTGTATGTAGCTGAGAAGGGACCTTAACGATGAGTTCAAAGCCAAGGAAAATGGCCAATACGAATGTAAACAATAATAGTAATTGCATGATAATCCTTTCGTACGCTTATTTCGCGTAGTGATCTTTAATCATCTGGCTTTGAATGGCGCCGTCTTGCGTGACCAGACATCCGGCCATGATTTCGTCTTCGGTATTCAGTTTGAAGGCTTTTTCTTCGTCGTCCCAAAAATGTTCAATCATGGCAGACAAGTTCGCCGAATACATTTGGCTGGCATTTTGGCTGATGCGTCCGGGCATATTTCCGAGACCGAGGATTCGTACTCCGTTTACTTCGACTTCCTGATCCAGTTCCGAACCTTCAACGTTCCCGCCGGTTTCAACGGCCAAGTCTACAATGACGCTGCCGGGCTGCATTCTATCGACCATATCTTTGGTCACGATTACGGGTGCTTTGCGGCCGAACAATTGGGCCGTCGTAATCACGATGTCGGCTTTGGCACATACATCGGCCATCGCTTCGCGTTGTTTGGCTTGTTGTTCTTCCGTCAACTCTTTTGCGTAGCCGTCTTTCGTTTCACCCATTTCGCCGAGGTCGATCTTGACGAACTTGGCGCCGAGGGATTGGACTTGCTCTTCCACTACGGGGCGAGTGTCGAATGCATCCACACGAGCACCGAGGCGCTTCGCGGTCGCAATCGCCTGGAGACCCGCCACGCCGACCCCAATAATAAAGACGCGGGAGGGGGTGATGGTTCCGGAAGGCGTCATCATCATGGGAAGGACTTTGTCCAACCGCTCCGATGCCAGGATGACGGCCATATATCCGGCCAGATTGGCTTGGGAGCTCAACGCGTCCATCTTCTGAGCCAGGGTGGTTCTTGGAATCATTTCCATGCTGATGGCATTGATGCCTTTTTCCAAAAATTCGTCGATCAAATCGCGTTCATTGAAGGGATCCAGGTAGCTGACGTGGATGGCGCCTTTTTTGAGGAGTCCGATTTCTTCTTTTGGCGGTTTATTCAGCCGCAGCACCATATCCGCCAGTTTCAATTCTTCGTCGCGATTCGAACTTACCGTGGCGCCTACTTCCTCATATTCCGCGTCTGGGAAACGGGAAGATTCGCCCATACCGGATTCGATAATGATTTCCAGTCCTTCCTTTGCAGAGAGTTTTTTGACGGTGGCGGGAATGATCGGAACTCTTTTTTCCGTTTCATTCGATTCCTTGGGTACAAATATCCGCATAGAAAATCCTTAGATGTTGGATATGATTAAAACTGGAAACAAAAAGTCCTCCATTGGAGATAGAGGACATTGGTTAAAACGAAGCGAAATTATCGGTTAATACGTGGACAAATGTCAATTAGTACAGGTAAGGCATTAAGTATCGGGCCTGATGGGCCTAAAAAGAGAGGAGACGACAGGCCGCTAGGACCTGCCGCCTCAAAAGCGGGGAGTGTCGGAGTTACTTCCGCACAAATTTTTGTAAAGGTACGGTGAAACGATCGCTCCGGAACAGTTGGGCTGCGGTTAACTGGTTCCGGTCGTTTCGGGTTGTAGAAACCTTAATGAACCTGGGCTGCGGTTCAGGAAATCGATTGATTTCCTGAGGTTCAGTTTCTACGGTGTACCCCCGAACACCGTAGGTAAGATACCACAACATATAGTGGTTGTCAACTACTATTTACAATTTAATTCACATTTTTGTAAAGTACTGTGAACATTCAGCTTAGGTTAATCATGTGGATTGATTCGTGAGCAAATTGTGAATAACTGATCAAATCCGAGCACAATTTGATCACATTTATGTCTTGTTTTTGTTACAAATCGGCTATGGAAGGGCGATTCCCACAATTTCTGGGGGTGATCCACTGATCGATAGGGCTATATATTGTTTTCCTTCGGCCATGTACGTCATCGGAACGCCGATGGGATTTCCGGGTAATGTGACTCTTCCGAGCTCTGTTCCGGTGGCTTTGTCAAGCGCTACGAGGGCGGGGGTTCCTTCCCGGGGACCTTCGGCGTAGACGAGGACGGTTTTGGTCAGTAATGGGCCGCCACGGGCATCGCCGCCAACGGGCGGTAAGTCCAGGTCTTTGAGCTTTTCGTGGTTTCTGATGTGGTTTCCGGCGCCCGTAGGCACCCACCAGAGATGTTCGCCGGTGTTCATGTCGATGGCCGTCATGCGGGAGTAGGGGGGCTTGAAGAGCGGCAGGCGAAATGGTCCTTGGCCGCGTCCGCCGCGAGCGCCGTGGGTGAAATTCAGGTTGCCGCCGAGGTCGTCGCCGGGAGTGTAAAAGTGGACGACGGAGTATCCGCTCCGGGAGGGTACGTAAAGGATGCCGGTGTCGGGGTCGACGGATGCTCCGGGCCAGTTTGCGCCGCCACCGAGGCCGGGACGCATGAGGGTTCCCTTCATGCTGGGTGGCGTGAAGAGCGGTCCGATTTTGTAGTCCTTCAGGATTTCCAATGCGGCGTCTCTGATTTCCGGAGTGAAGTCGATGACGTCGTCTTCCGTTACGCCCTGGTATTCGAAGGCGGCGGGTTTGGTAGGGAACGGTTGGGTGGGGGAGAGACGTTCGCCCGGCATGTCGGTCACGGTATCTACTTCGCGTTCTTCGATGGGCCAAATGGGTTTCCCGGTTGCGCGATCGAAGGTGTAAATGAATCCCTGTTTTGAGATTTGTGCGACGGCCTTAATCTTTTTTCCGTCGACGGTGATGTCCAATAAGTTCGGCGCGGCGGGATTGTCATAGTCCCACACGCCGTGGTGAACGGTTTGGAAATGCCAGACGCGTTCGCCGGTTTCGGCCTTGACGCAGATGATGCTTTCCGCGAACAAATTATCGCCGAGACGATGTCCGCCATAGAAGTCATTGGTCGGGGTGCCGGTTGGAAGATACACCAGACCCAGTTCGGGGTCGGCGCTCATCTGGGTCCACACGTTTGAGTTGCCCGAATATTTCCACGAGTCGTTTTCCCAGGTTTCGTTACCGAATTCGCCTTTTTCCGGAATGGTCTTAAAGATCCACTTGGGTTTGCCGGTACGTACATCAAAGGCCTGTACCCATCCCGGAGGGGCTTCTTTGACCACGCGGCGATCGGCGATGGATGCGCCCGTCACGATGACGTCACCAACGACGAGCGGGGGAGAGGCGCAGGAATAACTCATGGCGTTCAGGTAGTCGCGGTCTTCGCGGTTGGCTCTCGGGATTTGTGTTGTGAGATCGACGCGGCCGTTGTCGCCGAAATCGGCGCAGGGTTTTCCGGTCTTGGCGTCCACGGCGTAGAGCCAGGCGTCGCCGGTGCCCCAATAGATGCGTTCTTCATCGTCGTCCGTCCAATAGGCGGGGCCGCGATGGTTCCAGTAGATGCTCATGGTGGGCGTGCCGACTTCGTAACTCTTTGGATTGAACACCCACAAGGTTTTGCCGGTCTTCGCGTCGATGGCGGCGCACTGATAGAGGGCGGTGGTGACATAAAGGATTTCGTTCACCATGAGGGGGGTCACTTTGAGTCCTGACAAGCGTGGGGCGATTCCGCCGCGCCAGCGTTTGGGGTTCTCTTCCTGGAGCTGTTCAAAAATGCGTTCCGAGTTGGCCCATTGTTCACCGTTTCCCGTGGTAATGCTGATCCAGCTATCGACTGATTTCCAACGCCACGCGACTTCGAGGTCATTGAAGTTGTCGCCATTGATTTGGTCCAGCGCGCTGTATTTCGAGCTGGATAACTCGCCGCCGTAGGAGCGCCATTCGCCGAACTGAGTTTGGGCGAAGGTGGTCAGGGAGACGAAGAGGGAAGCAATAAAGAGCGTTGTTGGGACGGGGAATTTTATTTGCGGCATCGTGTATTCCTTTTGGAGATCGGATCATGCGTTTGGGCTCAGACATACTACCTTATGGAAGAGGGGGAAGAAAAATATAGTCCGCAGACGCGGTGCATTCCCGAATCCAGCAATGTTTGGGAGAATGTACCATTCTCAGGCAAAGGGAGGAGGTTAGAAGGAGGAGAAAATAAATCCAGTCCGCAGATGGCGAGGATGTACGCAGATAGGTGGTGAATCGGGATCAAAAACAATTGACTGTCCCCCCCTTTACCCCTAAGAGGAAAAGACATATGAAAACGATGAGCTTTGCACATTGCGTTTGAATCCACCCTCAAACAAAAATTGATATAGGAAATATGTTTAACTAATATAGGAATATAGAAATGATATCCTTCGTTGAAGAAAGTGTAATAGGTATGGCAACAGAGAAATTCAAAATCTTTAGACTAACCGACCAACAGGCGATCGATGCAATTCAGAAAATCAGCGATGAATATGGTGACGCCACACATACGAGTTTGACATTAAAACTAGCGAATGACCATCAAAATCCGATCAAGGGACAACTTGACGAGATTACTGAAGACGATGACTACATTTCGATATCGTCTTGCGATTCAGCTCTTTTTCAAATGATTGACGCCAAATTCACCAAACAGAAGACGTTATCCTTAACGATTAGACGAGAAACAGATGTTGACGAGGCGACTATTAGCTTTCCCAACGAATCTCCGATTGCAGAAGCCTCAAAGTTTTTAGGATTAACCCATTCACATTTAAAAGCATATGCTCGAATGGAAAGCATCGACAAGTTATTAGGTGATGAGTTGTCTGAGTTCTATCGAAAAAGAGAATCGGCGCTATTGAACCTAGAGGAAATATCACAGAATTTAATAAAAAACAATCAAGAATTCGCTTTAGAATGCGAGGCGGAAAAGGAGCAACATAAAAAAGATGTAGATGCAAAATATCAGGAAGAGGCGAAAAACCTCATAGCTGGATATAATTCTAAACTCGAAAAAATTAATGACGAGAAGCAGGAACTAAAAAGAATAAAATCCGAAATTGATGACCGTGAGAGTAAACATGCTAGAAGACAAATCAGGCAGGATCTAAAGAAGGCGTTGGCTGAAAAAAACACCAATTTTAATTTAACCGAGAATACAATAAAAAAACGAATGCCAATTCACGTACTTTTCTGTGCACTTTTAATTTTTTCTGGTCTATTCGTCGTTACAAGTCTGGTGTATGTCTTTCGCGAGACGGATTCCACAATCTCTTGGTACAATATGGCAAAGTTTGGGTTGAGTGCAATTACATTCGCTAGTTCCACCGTCTTTTACATTCGTTGGAACGATTCTTGGTTTAGACGCCACGCAGACGAAGAATTCCGCCTTAAGCAATTAGATTTGGATATCGATAGAGCGAGCTGGGCAGTTGAAACCGCACTTGAATGGCAGAGCGAAAGCGGGAAAGAAATCCCCGCAGATTTAATTCACCGTCTAACCGAAAACCTTTTTTCAAAAAACCAAACAAAGCACAAAGTTAACCACCCGGCAGACGACGCAGTTTCGGCAATTGTAAATGCATCATCGGGACTTTCTCTTAATATCCCTGGAATCGGCGAGGTCGCACTCGACAGACGCGGTTTAAGGAATCTGAAAAAAGATATTAATGAATCGGATGGGGAATAAGTCAATAGGAGACGGTCCCCTATTACCGCCCCGTTTTTCTTTTCTTGTCCCCTTTTTTTTCCTGTACACGCCCATAGTTACTGCGTTTCTTGATGGGTTTCGAATAAAAACACGCACAACGTTGAAGCTGCACTTACGGCAAGCCTCGCGTGTCGAGGTGCCAATCCGGTCGCAGTTCCAAGTTGGCCGTGGCCGGTTCCGTAGAGACCTCTGAGTTCAGCGAGGCCGTTACCTATAGTACCAAGATTGCTCAACAATCGTTTTATGACGTTGGCACCGCGAGCCGCATCCGAAATTCCTTCTGGTACCAAACTTAATTCTTTAAGTGTTGCCTTTGTAAGATCTGAAACGTTCGGGGTCCCCGGTAGTTGTTTGCCCCGTTCGTACAGAATAGTTTTACAACAAGTTTCGATTAATTCTTTTGCTGTACCGATTGCAAGACTCGGATCATCATTAATTGAATCTTCGATTCGGCGAATCTGTCGCGCCATGTGATCTGCATCAAATTTATCCGCCTGTGCTTTCAGATTAGTCAATTTGGGAGCGCTTGACAGTAGACGGTTCGCAATTTCGAGACAACGCGATGAAAGTCTTTCTATTTTTGGAGTTATTTCGACAGCAATATCAAGATCGCTTTGGATCATATCTTTGAGTAGTTTACCGATAATATAATCAGGTTCCACCTCCCATAAAGCGCGCAAAATTTTGGCTTTTGAGGTACCATTGAAAAAGTACTTCTCGGTGTAAACGTCGATACCAATCGATTCCTCAATAAACTCGCCCATGGTTCGGTCCGAAAAATCGAGTACATACCCGCTGCTCATTCGAAGCATTTCTTCAATAACTCGTTTCTCTCTAATTGTCAATGTGCTCACACGTTTTTCTCCGACGACTAAATTAAGGTACAAAAATAGGGCGTTGGGTAATCGGCGACGGGATAAGGGAGGACAACAACCCCTATTATTTTAAGGGGTGACTATCCCTGATTATCACCCCATAAGCAAGGGTGACTTTCCCCCATTACCAATTGTTTTTTTATTATGGGCATCACTGAGACCCCCTAGCGGAGAAATATTCGTAGCCTTCAGGATACAATTGTTTGCGAACATCTCGGCTCGTAAAATGACGAGTAAGAGCGGCACCACACGACAGCGCCAACCAATAGGACATAAAAATGTTATCATCATCGTGCGGCAATTTTTCATACCTCGCGTTTATTTCGGGGAATATTTGAATTTCGGATTCAATATGTTCCCATTCCACTGATTTGGATTGATCTTTGCAAGCAGCTACGAGGTCCTTTAAATTGTGACCAAATGATCTGGCTCCTTTGTCAGTTAACCCGTTCGTGTAGGCCAAAAACGATTTCAAAAACATTTCGACGGCATTTCTCGCCGCGAGTACGGACCGTGGTATTTCATTTCCCGATAAAATCTGTGACGCCGCTGAAGTCAATTCTTCGTGTGCTGCTTTGAGTAATTCGGCACCGAATCCATCGTCGGCGTCCGGAAATTCGTTCTTCCCCCACGCGTAATCCATAGCGTCAGCCCAAAAGAACACATAGTTCCAAATTGCCGTCCTGTCCGCCTGCAAATCTTCTTTTACGCTATCGGGCATAGTATCTAATGAATCGACAGAATTAAGCCGAAATTCTCCATAACCTTGAGGAATTTCGACGGGCCAAAAAGCGACATCGTAATAATAGACGGCTTTTAGCAAGGGTTTAGTATAGTGCGCGGATTTTTCTGTATTTTGTTCGAACCAACTAAAAATTATATCTGCTTCGGTTGACGGTATACATGCCGGTTTTCCAAATTGTTTTTCGAAAAGCATCATAGCGTCCCAAGGTCTTTTTCCGGGAGGAACTTCAGATTTTCGCATTTGTTGATTAATCGATTTTAACCAATTTGTCAATTCAGTTTGATCCACGAAGTGCTGATATTCCTACTGGTTAATAAAGACCGTGATTAAGTGGAGTCGTTCATAATTCTGATTCGCTGGCTTGTTAAGCCAATCTTTGATCTGGCAAAGTACTAGTACAGAAATATTGTAACAAATCATCGATCCAAAAATCTCAAAAACGAAAACCATGAAATCGAAGATTACGATGTGTTGGTTGGCTAATGGCAATATGAGATGATTCACATGTTAAAGAAGTACAACGTGGGTTACCAAGGATGGGCATCAAATTTGAGTCTAAGTAATCGGTCACTGTAATTTGATTCATAAAGGAATGTCCGCACGGGAATTGGTTTGAAATGAACGCACTAATAACTGAGAATTTTCCACATTATCTACTTAAAAGCCTCGTACCGGAAGCTGCGTTGGATCAAATAGATCCCGATATATTCGCTGCCGGTTTAAATGGAATGTTCGGAGCTTCGTTGAAAGAGATGAACGAATTCGCGACAAAACTCCAACCGAATATCGTCGACGACGAATTTCAACGGCGTTGCGCCGCTGCTAGTTTGGTATTCGATAACGTGAGTAAGTTTGATCCGTGCAACGTCGTGAATGCGGGGGCCGATGGACTCTTCGGTTTCGAAAGTAGAGAAGAATTGGCTGAAGTATCAATGAATGTCACAAGAGCCTATAACTATCGACGCGATTGGGATATCACGATGGAAAATATCGCTAATACCTTAGGCGACGCCTCATCCCAAGGATGCAAAGACTACATAGAGAGTTTCATTCCATCTATTGAATCTGATTCCGAAACAGACCTGCTCATTCTATCCAAGGACACGTTTTATACGGATCATTACCTGTCTAAGATGAATCTCAAAAGTCCCGAAGCAATATTGGCAGTGCTTGCGACGGCAGGCATAGCGTTTACCCTTCCCGCTGTCTATGGAATAAATGATGATATGGTTGCAGAGATAAAGGAAAAATACGGAGAAGAACTAACAAGTTACAAGATATATCTTGATGGAAAGATAAGTGAGGTTCGTTCCGCCCTTGATAATGATGAACCAAATTTTGATGAGATTTGGGAGTTCGCAGATAAAAACATCACCCAAGGCTTAAAATTGAGAGCTGAAGCAATCGAGTCGGCAGTTTCAAAGTCCGACCAACGTGTCAAGAAAGGTTTAATAAGAGGTTTAAAAGATTCCATTCCAGAGATTGCTTCCAAAATGGTATCAGAAGATGCCTCAATGCGCTCAACACTCTGTAAAGAAATATTAAAAGCACTCTTCACAGGCCTACGGGCCAGTAGTGCTTATTCAAAAATTAGGAAAGAAAACCCGGAGTCAGGATATATTTATCAGATTCGGCGACTTACGAAACAGTAAAATATAGGCACAAAGAGGGACAGTCGCCCATTATTTTTGGTTTTGAACGATGTCGAAGAACCGGTGATTGTGCTCGTTGGCCCGATCGCGTATGTGAGAGAAACCAATTTTAATGTGATGGTCTCCGTTTCAATTTGAATCCCATCGTTGGTTTCGATATATTTTTGTTGTGATGTATTTGCGAACGAAATTCCTTTGCTACTTGACTCTGGCTATGTGCCTGGTCTTGTCCGCCTTTCAGACGGGTTGTGGAGTGGGTTCGGAACCCACAGTCACACTATCGGACCCACAATCCGAAACGAAAAATGAAGTGGGGGCCGATTATTGGAGCCCGGGCCCGGCGAATGATCCGGTTACCAATGCCCATGGCCATTGGGTAAAACATCGTGCGGAGTTTCCGGAATATCGTACGGCCGGGGAATACATCGAAGCCGCGCAAGCGTTCCTGGCGCGACCGCCGCCGGGTACGTTGAAGAAATCACGACCGAACGGCGACAGGTTGTTTTATGATCCGTCGACCAACACATTTGCCGTGGGTACGGCGACCGGTGCCCCGAGAACGATGTTCCGTCCCACGAGCGGACGGGCCTATTGGGACCGGCAATAAAGGAGAAGGACCATCGAACCAGGCTATGCGTGTTTCTGCTGCGGGTGCCTGACCCGAAGCGAGGATGAATCGGGCACGTACGAGATTTGTCCGGTATGTGGATGGGAGGATGACCCGGTGCAGGCGCGGGATCCGGAATTCGCGGGCGGCGCCAACACGATGTCGTTGAAAGCCGCGAAGGAACGTTACGCGGCCATCGGGGCGATATCTGAAAGAGCTCTGTCTTCGGTGCGGCCTCCGAGTAGTGATGAAAAGCCGGGCTAAAGGCGATCAGGGCTAAAAAAATCCAGTCCGCAGATGGCGCTGATGTACGCAGATTGGCTCGTCCCTATTTTCGCGGTCAATCGCGTTTACTATGGCTGTTCAGACTGCCTGCCGAATCAGTTGTTGCCGGTAGATAGAAAGATCGCTTTAAAATCATCGTCATCATCGTCATTTCTCAGTCGTTTGGCGGCCGAATTACATGCCGGGCAATAAAGACCATCGTCTTCGACTTTGTTATCACAGTCTTCTTTTATGCACTTTCTTTCATCAGACATTGTACGAATTCCCTATACGGATTAAGGTCAGGCAACACGCAACAAAAATTGCCCCAAAAAGGACGATATGAGCCGAGCGCAACCAAAGCGCTTTGGTTGAATTCACGTGGTCCACATCTTTGTTGGCGACACTCCAAATTTGATAAACGTTGGCATGAAATCCGGACAAAATATTTTCGTCCAGTGTTCTTCCGGATTTGAGGATGTCAGATCTCATCTGCCGCATCTCACCGCCCGTCGGGGGCTTGAAGACAGCGCGGGTAATCAACACCATCAGCGCCAATAGCATCGTCGAGCCCAGCATGATTACAGCGATTCCTAGCAAAAATGTCTCAACGTATGTCAAGGGCGTATCGGAACGCACAAAAGCCAACATCCCACCAAGAAATATTCCAGACAATGCAATCGTTCCTTGCGCCTTGGTATCCAGTTTGTTCCATACGCCGGCGGACGTTTCGTGATGTCGTTTGTAAATATCATGGACCCAATCGTCGATATCGAATTTTATTTCATATTCTTCGATTGGCATGGACGTAACCTAGTTAAGCAATACATTCCGTCAATTATTGTAGACTATCCTTTCTAGATTACTATTTCAACCACCTTCATCCGTTCTACGCAAGCAAATTATCCACCGCCTACTATCAGCGCGGTTCGGCTCGGGCGCAGGACGTTTTTTTATTGGTGTGAGAGGGAGAAAATAAATCGAGTCCGAGGATAAGGTGTGTTGCCGAAAGGGCAACACTTTGGGAGTTTGGAAACAAACTCCACGAGAAGATGTACGCGGATAGGGTGTGTTGCTGAAACGGCAACACTTTGGGAGGTTTCTGCGTGTTGTCTAGGGCAACACAGGAAACTCCCCTTTTTCGACGATCTTAATCGTGGTGGGTGTCTTTACTCATGGGGGATGGTGGTGTTGGCGGTGGTATTGCCACGGAATTATGCGTCATCCAAAATTTCCCGTTTCTTTTTCTCATAGTCGCTCTCGTTGATGAGACCTTCGGAATGAAATTCGCTGAGGAGCTCCGCCTTTTCGGCGACCTTATTACTTTTCGCAATACTCCGTTTGTACTTTGTTGCAAAAACCACCTTAAGATATATGGCATATGGGATCAAGATCACCGAAATCGCTGTACCAAAAATCACCTCGTCTTGGGCGATTTTGGCCCAAACGCCGAACATGACCATAATGGCAGCTACTACGATTGTGGCTGCAATGTGTATTTTTTTTGTTTCAGCTAGTTCGTCAGGACTCATCACTCTTCCTTATCCCTCATCAGTTTGTAGCGCATTGCTTATCTACAGTACACGTGAAGCGGGTTACTTATTCATCCTGTTTTCTAGGGCTGCGGAGGGTTTCTGCCGTGATTCGTCGAATCACTAAGGGAGTTTGTTCCAAACTCCACGGGCGTAATGACATGGGATAAGCCAGAATGGAATGTGCCGTGATTCTATGAATCACTAAGGGAGTTTGTTCCAAACTCCGGGGGCGAAAGAAGGAAGCGTGGCGTTGTGAGGAGAGTGGAGGTTATGTCGGTCCTACAGACCTTGTATTTTTAGGGTCCTGTTCCCTAGGGCTGCGGTGCGTTGTTCTTAAACAACGCGCCTGACCCTAGGCTGTACTATGTCGGGCCATCGGCCCTTTTTCGATGACTTTTCTGTCATCGGGTATTTCTTGGGATTTTCATGGGTTTCAGTGTCCCTGATTTCTATATTCCTGGTATCCCTGCGCCGACATTTTTTTCTCGTGAGTCAAGTAACCGAATTCCGTTTTCCAGCCACAGACAAAGGGAGTGTTTGATTTGAGAGGGGAATTGGTGCGACGATGCGAATTGGTTCGCGGTGGTAAACGATGGAGGTGTTGGATGCGAAGATTGTGTGTGGTGTTCTTGGTGCTTACGGTTGTGGGATTCAGCGGTGCGGCTGTTGCTGATGACGGCGTGCTGGGTGTCTGGATTCTGACGGAGGAAGTACGCAATCGCGATCAGGAGTTCACGGTAACGATTACGGATGACGGTGCGACCTGGAAAGGCGATCGGGAGTTGGCGGAATTATCGGACCTTCAAACGGAATCCGATTCGGTGACGTTCACGCGTTCGATTATCCGGCCTGGGCTTGAGGCGATGGTTCAATATCGCGGGAAGCTGGTCGACGGGGAACTGGTGGGTACTTCGGTTTGGCCGCGCGGCGAACGGGCGTTCACGGCGAAGCGCATGCCGGAGTCGGTACGTTTGGCGTTGGAGGCGCGGGCCGGTGCCATCGCCGCCCTGGAGCCGTGCGATATCCTGGCGGTGTTTGCCCATCCGGACGACGAAACTTTCGCCGCGGGAACCTTCGCAAAATTGTCGGTCAATGGAAAGAACGTGCAGTTGGTGTATGCGACTTCGGGAGATGCCGGTGGCGACCGAAGCGGACGTGGATTGGAGAACGATGCATTGGCGAAAGTTCGGGAGGACGAGATGCGCGCAGCGGCCCGTGTGATTGGTACTTCGGCGGAACCGCTGTTTCTTCGATATCCCGACGGGTTCGTGTATGAGAACTGGGAACCGGTGCTGGACGATATCGAGGCGATCATGCAGCAAACGAAGCCGGACATCGTGGTGACCTTTGGCCCTGACGGATATTACGGACACCAGGACCATCTCGCCATTGGACAAATCACGGAGCGCGCTTTCGACAACCAGGGTGCGGCGTCGGTGTTGCTCCACGCCGCGATTCCAAAGTCCATTACGGACCGTATCGAATCGATGGGCGGCGGCAGTCAATACAAGGGCGTTGACGACAAATATGTGACTTACAAAGTCGATGTGAAACGCATGACCCAAGTCCGCGTGGGCGTTATGGAAGCCCACAAGACCCAATTCGAGCCCCAGCTTGTCGAGCAATTCAGGTCGCTTGCGGCGCTCACGGGGTTGGAAGGATTCGTTGAAGTGCGGCACTCGGGCGAAGCGAGCACGTTATCCGAAATGTTTTCTGAGGGGGATCGAAAGCGGCGAAAAAGGTAAGTGCGCCGGGGGCCGCTTCGCAACGTCTAGAGAAGCGTGACGTCGCAGAATGGCCCCAAGTTGGATCGTCGTGAATATTTTCGGTAAGGTGGCGGTAGTAGTTAGAAGTTCAGGGAATGTATATGACTAATTTCAAAATCACCGCCATTTTGCTCGTCGGCGCTCTTGGGTTCAGTTGTGCTGCCGGGGCCTCCGATACGGAGGAGACGCTTTCGGCGGAACTCCGCGCGTTGAATGTGGAATCGTTTGAGGCGGCGTGGACGACTATCCGCGAGAATCACTGGGATCGGGAGAAGACTGAGGACGAGTGGACGGAGCTTTATCAGGATTACGAACCGAGAATTGTTGAGGCGGAAACGTACGCGGCGTATCTGACGGTGTTGCGGGAACTCATTAATAGCTTTGAGCAGTCGCATTTTTCGATTATCTCTTCGGATGTTTACGAAAGTATCGTGGCTTCGGTCGATGCGGCAGACACCGGCGAAGATGCCGAAACCTCGGAAGCAGACGATGCTGCGGAATCAGATGATGCCGAAGAGGAAGGTCTGTTGGGGATTTCGGGTATGGATGTTCGGGTGCTGGATGGACGTGTCATCGTAACCGGTGTTCAACCTAATTCAGCGGCCGCGGAGACTGGGGTGAAGCGCGGGTGGGAAGTCCTTACGGTGGACGGCGAATCCCTTGATGAAACATTGTCGGAGATTAGCGAATCGTTTGAAGACAAGCCGGTCCTGGAGTTGACGCTCCATCGCGCGGCGCTCAACTGGATTGACGGGGATGCGGGGACTTCGAAGACCATCGAGTTCAGCGATCAGACTGAAATCGATCACACCGTTACCGTGACCATGACCGAACCGGAGGGAACGCCTTATCGCCTCGGTATTTTTCCGCCGGCATTCGTCACGATCGAGACGGAGAAAATCAGCCCCACCGTCGGCTATTTTGCGTTCAGCCTGTTCCTCGATCCGCTGCGCGTCATGCAATCTTTTGAGAAGGCGTTGGACTCTTTTCGCGAATGCGATGGCATCATTATCGATGTACGCGGGAACGGTGGGGGACTTCCACTGGTCGCCACGGGCATCGCGGGATGGTTGTCCGAAGAAAAGAAACATATTCTGGGAACGATGATTACCAAGGACACTGAATTGAAAATGGTGATCAATCCGCGGCTGAATCCCTACCGCGGAAAAGTGGCGGTGCTCATCGACGGGTCGTCCGCTTCGGCGTCTGAGATTTTCGCCGCCGGATTGCGGGACATCGGCCGTGCACGTATTTTTGGATCACGGACGGCTGGCGCAGTATTGCCCGCCCGGTTCAAACGCCTGCCCAACGGCGATTTCTTTTACTATCCCTTCGCCAATTACGTGTCCTCGAAAGGCGACCGCCTCGAGGGCGTGGGCGTGTATCCCGACGAACACAGCCCCCATACGCAAACGGATTTATTAAACGGCCGCGACAATGCGTTAGAAGCCGCGCGCCTTTGGATTGAGACTGACTGAACCCCACACAGGAGTGAACCCGATGAATGCAAAGAACTTTTTTATGATGGTGGCGATGCTTGCACTGACCTTAGGGGCCGCGCAAGCTCAGGCCGCGCCGACTGGCGACGAAATTGTCCAACGATCGATTGAAGCTTCCGGGGGGGAAGCGGCCCAGAACGCGGTGAAGACCTGGTACAGCGAAGCGGAGATGGAAATCGTGGGGATGGGGCTCACGGGGACGATTCAGGCCTGGCAAAGTCGACCGAATAAATCCTACACGTTGATGAAGCTCCCGGGCATCGGTGAGATTATTCAATGCAGCGACGGCACGAACGTATGGGAAGTCAACCCGATGACGGGGCCGCGTCTGTATGAAGGCAAGGAAAAAGAGTTCATGCTGTTCAGTTCGCGGTTTGACGCGTCCTCGGTCGAAGAATTTTTTGACGAAGTCGTGAATGAGGGCGAAGAAGACATCGACGGCGAGGCCTGTTATAAAGTGCGGATGAAGTCGCCTGCGGTGGGAGACATGATTACGTGGTTCTCCAAAGACAGCGGGCTGGGTCGGCGCACGGAGATGACGATGGAATCTCAGATGGGCACCATCACGGTTCAGATGGACATGCTGGAATACACGGAAGCGAATGGTCTGAAACTACCCAAAAAGATCCTTCAAACGACGATGGGCCAAAAAATCAGTATGGTGTTCACGAAGTATGACGGCAATGCGGAGATTCCCGCAGATCGATTTGAACCGACGGCGGACATTAAGGCGTTGTTGGAGAATGCGGAAAAAGAGTAAGGGGTTGATTGAACCACCGCGAACGGAAAAAGAAACCAGTCCGCAGATTACGCTGATGTTCGCAGATTGATGATGGCGAAACGGGAGGTTGGCTCGTCCCTATAGGACTTATTATTAGGTCGATATGGAACCCAGCGTTGCACTACGTTCCACCCTGGGCTAAATTGGCTCGTCCCTTCAGGACTTTTCGCTGGCTCGACATGGTGGTGGAAAAACCCGCGTGATCTCGGGTTTGAAATCGTGATTCATCTTCAGATTTGAGGTCGTTTCATTTCTGGTCCTTGAATCTTGGACCCGTTTCTGACAACCTTATTTGGTCGGTGATTGATTTCACCTTGTGATCGATGTGGTTCTATTTTGTACCCTCAGGGCAGTCGGCCCTTTGAATTAATTCCCAAAAGAAATGAACAACTATGACGAATCAAACTACTACCCTCGAGCCGAACACGTTTTTTATCGAAGTCTCTGGAGCGGGCCTTCCGGAAGTGGACGGTCTGTTCGTTCCTTCGACTGCACCTCCGGTCAAATCTGAATCCGGAACCGAATCAAGTCTCGGGTATTGGAACGATAAAATGGCGTGGGACCGTGCGGATGGTAAATCGGAAAGAAGCCCTTCGATTTCATACTCGAACAGCTACACGTCCTGGCGAATTTGCCGGCTCGATGGTCATCTGGCCTACGACGCCACGTGCGAAGATGCGATGCCGCCTACGGACGTCGAATGGCACGTCTACCATAAGGGGGTCGCGCCTGCGCCGAAAATCGTGATTCATTATTTCGACCCGAGGCTGCCTTGTCCGACGCCGAATGTGGTGTTCGTTTTAGGAGGGCCCGGCGCGGGAAAAGGAACCATGTGTGAGCTGGCGGAAACTCAACTCGGGTGGAAGCACTTATCCACGGGTGATCTTCTTCGCATCGAGCGCGAGGCGGGAGGTCCGGCCGCCGACACCATCGAAGAGCACCTCAAGGATGGTAAATTGGTGCCCAACGAAATTGTGGTGACGCTGCTCAAGAATGCGATGGAGATGCATACGAGAACGACAGGGAAGAACAATTTCCTTCTCGATGGGTTCCCTCGTTCCCTCAATAATATGGAAGGGTGGTACGAGATTTTTGGCCGGGAAGCCGAGCTTCCTAAAATGCTGTACTTTGAATGCCCCTACGCCGAACTCGAAAAGCGGATTATGGGTCGAGCGAAATACTCCGGTAGAAGTGACGATAATATTGAGAGCGTGAAACATCGGTTCGATACGTTTAAGGCGGAGACCCTGCCTACCGTGGAGTTTTTTAAGGGCAACGATAAAGTGGTTGAAATCGATACCAGCCAAGACCGCCCGGCTGTGTATGAACTTGTCATCGGTAATCTTGCTGAGTACACCGATAAAACACTGGCCGTCAATCCGCTTACGGAGAAATCTGAGATTCTTCTTGGGTTGAGACCGTATCCCAAGAAATAGGATGTAGAGTGAGATTGGCTCGTCCCTTCAGGACTTTTTAGCGGCTTCCTCACTTTCCCTAGGGCAGGCTTTTCTGGTCGCGTTGACACCTTTGGCGTGTATCGGTAGTCATTTATAGATGGGATGGGTTGTGCCATCGAAAGGAGTTTATTTTGGGGAAGGCGTTTAAAGTTGTCGGATTCATTGTACTGATTGGATTCATACTCTTGGTGGGTGTACCCATCATCGATCTTCGTACGGACGAACCCGTTGTATCCTTTTTGAAGTTTGACCAACTTCAAAAAGGGATGACGTACGAAGAGATCGTTGACATCATCGGAGAAGAAGGCACCGTTGTTTCCGATTCCTCAACGGATGAGGAAAAGGACGGAGAGACCAAAACAACCGTTGTGTTCGAGTGGAAGAATGGGGACTTCTCTGGAATGAGAGTTTCTTTTAAAGACGGAAGACTCACCGAGAAGTCACAAACTGAATTAGACTAGTTTATCGACCACCAGCAACAGAAACCATATTCCTCAGGTTATTAGTGAGTAAAAACAGGTGACTGTCCCCTCTTTTCCAGTCCCCTCTTTTCCCTCTTTTTTATTCTCTTTTTTACTCTTTAATTGGCCTATTTTCCCACTGTCCCCCTTACAATTTATCGGTTGCCACGTGGTAGTAGGGATCTTCAATCACATTGACGTCTATTATTTCATCGGCATTGTTCAACAACAAACGACAATCTTTGCTTAAGTGCTTTAGGTGCAACTTTTTCCCGAGTTTACGGTATCGGTCGGTTAACGCATTGATCGCTTCTATACTGGAGTGGTCATGTACGTGGGAGTTTATAAAGTCGATGATGATTTCATCGGTATCCTCCTGAATGGTAAACAACTCATTGAAATCATGTACCGCCGCAAAAAATAAAGGGCCATCCAATTCGTAGTGTGTAATGCCATCATCATCGACATAGCGTTTGACTGAAATATGCTTTGCTTTTTCCCAGGCAAAGACGAGCGCGGAAACAATCACTCCAACGAATACCGCAATGGCCAGATCAGTGACAACGGTAACCACTGAGACGAGTACGAGGACAAACGCATCACTTTTTGGGATTTTTCCGATGATGCGGAAACTGGACCATTCAAAGGTTCCGATTACGACCATAAACATTACGCCCGTTAGCGCAGCCATGGGGATTATTTCAATCAAATTTGACGCGAACAAAATGAAAATCAACAAGAAAATTGACGCCGAAAATCCAGAAGTTCGCCCACGTCCTCCGGAATTAATGTTGATCATGCTCTGACCGATCATCGCACATCCTCCCATGCCACCGAAGAACCCGGTGACGATATTTGCTGCACCCTGGGCAACGCATTCGCGGTTTCCTCTGCCGCGGGTCTCGGTAAGTTCGTCAATCAATGTTAAGGTCATCAGTGATTCGATTAGGCCGATGGACGCGAGAATGAGTGCATAGGGAAAAATAATACCGAGGGTTTCAACATTGAATGGAACGGAAGGTAAATGAATCTGGGGGAATCCTCCGCCTACGCTTGCCAAATCTTTAACGAGTGTGGTGTTTACGTCTCCGAAATAGACGACACACGTCACGGTTACGATGGCGGCCAGTCCCGAAGGAATTGCTTGGGTGATTTTAGGTAGAAAGAACATAATTCCCATTGTTAGCAGGATAAAGCCGACCATCATGCCCAACTCGTTCGTGGGGAGCCACGCTGATGTTGGATCGATAGGGTTTGTTCTAAATTGGCCCAATTGGGCACTAAAAATGACAATCGCCAGTCCGTTTACGAAGCCGAGCATTACCGGATGGGGAATTAAACGGACGAATTTACCCATTTTGAGTATGCCGGCCGCCAATTGGATGATTCCCATCAGTACGACAGTGGCAAACAAATACTCGATGCCATGTACTTTCACCAAGGTCACCATCACCACTGCCAATGCCCCTGTAGCACCGGATATCATTCCCGGGCGGCCGCCAAAGAGCGAGGTGATCAGTCCTACAATAAACGCCGCATACAGTCCGACGAGCGGATCGACGCCCGCCACGAACGCGAAGGCAACGGCCTCAGGTACCAAAGCCAATGCCACGGTCAATCCAGATAGTACATCATCTTTTACCGTGCCGCGTTTCTTTTGAAAAATCGAAAGCATATGAATATTGTCAGGTGACAAGAGGGTCGTCACCACGTCCTTTAGGGTAGTTTTTCTTCTTGGAGGAAATTAGTTCTTCTTAGAGGGGAGGGTTCTATTATAACAGGTAGTGCGGGAGTAAGCGTAGTTCGAATTTCAACGGTGTGGCCGAAGTCGATTTTACGGCACTTGCACACACTCAATCTCAGCCTTCTTTTGAATAAATCGATTCGCGTGTACTCATCGAAAGACTCGACTTGACGTGAGAATCAGTTCGTCACGAATCTTAACTCCGACCTCTTTTCCCCCGAAGCAAAACGCGCTTCATTTGATCTTCGGTATACCAGCTCCACAGTCACCTGATTTTGTGAAATCGCCATCGGATTCATTGTGCTGATTGGATTCATACTCGTGGTGGGCGTACCCATCATCGACCTTCGTACGGATGACCCCGTTGTATCCTTCGTGAAGTTCGACCAACTTCAAAAAGGGATGACCTATGAAGAGATCGTTGAAATCGTTGGAGAAGAAGGCACCGTTGTTTCGGATTCCTCGACGGATGAGGAACAGGATGGAGAGACTAAAACAACCGTCGTGTTCGAATGGAAGAATGGCGATTTCTCAGGCATGAGAATTTCTTTTAAAGACGGAAAACTCTTTGAGAAGACGCAGTCCGACTTGGAGTAGTTTTTCGACCAGCAGCTCCGAGGCAATGGGCCGTCCCCTATTGCCCCTCGGCGACAGCCATTAAATTCTAGGTTACGTTTGAAGTCTACTCATCCATCAATTTTCTCCGGAGTCTACCGATCATCTCTGTGAATTTATCGATTAGTTGAACGTTGCTGGGAGGAATCAATTCGGAGACGGCATCTAATTGTCGTATACGAAACTCCATAAAGCTTTTGTCGTGCCCGGATCGAAACTCTTGGAGAAATAGATTTTCGGTACGATTGAGCATGGTCATTGATTCGTCGTTTCTGCTAACGTGGTCATACGCCACCGCCAGGAAGGGTTCATAAGAAGCCCAAGGACGATTGCTTAAAAGGCTGCTGTATCGTTCGCCCAGATCTATCGCATTTTTGAAATCGCCACGAATGACCAGAGTTTCAATCAACCCGGTAAGTTGATAACCCCCGACGGTAAATGAGCGGGCCAGTTGCGATGCTGTTCCCTTTTGCGCTTTTTCCAACCATGCGGGGAGTACTTTGCTCATCGCGTTCGATTCGGGATCCTTCCGTGGCTGACTCAAATCCGAAATTAGTGCCCCAAATTCGTTTATCAGGTCTTGAGTGTCTCCGATTACATCCGGGGACGAAAATTTCGTGATAACTTCTTGCAACTTGTTGCGGGTTGTAGCGATTGTTTGCCCTTCGTCGAGGAAACCCGAACGCTGTAAGACTTGTGTTGTGACCACATCTTTCAGGTCGATAATGTGGGACTTCGCTTCCGAGGGGTTGTTCGTCTTTTCGAATGCCAAAATAATCGCAGGATAGGTTGAATATCCAACCCCACTCCGATTCGCAGACTTAAGGGGAGAGACGAGCGTGACTGCATCGGAATATTGTTCACGTTTAACCAGGGCTTCAATTCGGCTCATCACCGCAATAACGTCGGATGGGTCGTCCACCGTTGCGGTCAAGTTTTCAGTGTTGGACAAATTCTGGTCTACCAATTGTGAACCGAGCGATACCGCTTCGCTTTGAAAGCCTGGTTCTAGCCCAGGATCGCTTGCGATAGCAGACGTGATTTGCGACACAACGCGTTCTTCAAGAAGCGGCAATAAGATTAGACCTTTTTTTTGTCGAAAAGATGACTCACTCGTATAATCTGACCAGAACAACTCCAAAAACTTTAGTTTGTGCTCGACGCGTCTGAGTTCTTCTTCCTGGGTTGCCAGATAGTCCATCCTCTTATTCTCTAAATCGTGCTGTTTTTCTTCGCGGCTAGCAATATTTTCCTGAAGTTCCAATTGAATCTTCGACATCCAGACACCGGCGAAGCTAACGAGTATTGTTAGGGCTCCGAGCAGCAGCGGAATTCCTACTTTTTCCAGGTAATATAGTGCACCTCGCTGCTCAATTCCATCGAGTTTCGTTTCGATCCGATTAATGGCATCCCGCAGATCATTAATGTTGCTCTTGTCACCGTTCATTTTTGCATCCAATCGAAAATATTGTCACTGTCTCCAGGTATTTTACTCACCGTAAACTTCAGCGGCGAGACTGTGTGCATATTCGTGCAACTCAACTTCGTCCCCAGTCGATAACAAAGATCCGTTCAGGTCGTCGAAACAAATCATCGGTCGGTACGGTTTATCTTCTACTTTCATTCTACGAGGCGTAAGATCTTCGTTCAATTCGCCGTCATCCAGAAAGACCGAAAAATCAAATGTATAATCTGCCACAATTTCCTTCGCAGCGTCCTCGACTACTCCATGCTTTTCCAACACCTTTTTTAGCCGGACAATCATTTCGTATTGCCATTCCATTGCCAACTCTTCGTATTCGCTCGATATTTTCAATTCCATTATTGATCCGTTCTATGTTTTTTTGGTTTCAATCCGTCGAATTTGATTTGTACTAGTACTTTGCCCGAAATAGCACGCTTGAAGCAATTAAGAATGGGCTAATAGGGGACCGTGGAGCTGGTGAAAAAGTTCGTGTCAGCTTCGAATCAAATTAAAAATGACGAAATGTGAGATTGGCTCGTCCCTTCAGGATTTTTTCACCGGCTCCATAGTCACCTATTAGCTGACTGTAGTATTCACCGAATGTGCATTTAGATGGGTATCGAACTCATTCGCCGTCATCAAGATGCTTGAGGAGGAAGTCCAGAAGGACTTCCTGTGTCCTGCTTCCTTTTTCTTTATCTTCGGGGCGGACTTTGGTGAGGAGGGTTAGGACGTCGAGGCCGTGTTGTTTGGCGCGGGCTTCGATGAGTTCGGCGTGGAGGGGGTCGTGTTGGAGTTCGCCGACGGTGAGGGGTTGAAGGGCGGGGTTGGTGCAGAGGATGAAGACGGCGGGGTCGTCGTCGCTGATGTGGTTGAGCATGTCGACGTCGGCGCGAGCGGCTTGGCCTTTAGCGCCGGCGTAGGCTTCTGTGGTGAGTCCGTAGAAGCCGGAGAAGTCGCCGCCACTGCCGCGTATTTCGCCGTAGGGTTTGGTGTCGTCGCCGTATCGCTTTTTGAATGCGGGATCCCAGGATTCAAGGTC
>Ga0315336_1002744_pt1 | contig 25800 bp, 27 predicted proteins | sample ASW5metaG_FD_204512 | JGI IMG/M metagenome (GOLD analysis project Ga0315336, IMG submission 204512) | Ammonia-oxidizing marine archaeal communities from Monterey Bay, California, United States - ASW #5 | ecosystem: Environmental > Aquatic > Marine > Intertidal zone | place: USA: California... | reverse complement strand
CGACTTATTCGACGAAACTTTTGTCTCGCCTGATAGGTACAAACTAAGGGAGGCGTTTGAAGATCAGCTTAAATAACAGCATAAAGAGATGGTTTATTTGAAACGGTGAATCGTATATTACACCGATAAAATAAGGGCTTTTTGTTAGTTTTGATTCACCCAAACGGGCCGATGTTCACGCTTCGTCACAAGCCCTGTCGCATTCCAGCACACGTTCGTTCGAATTTGAAAGATTCCGTCAAGCATCAAGGCGGGCACCCTTCCCGAGCCTGCTACGGCGGCCGCTCCCGCGCCGAAAACCACGCCAGGATGAGGTAGGCTGCGAGCAGGATCAGCGAGACGAGAACCGCGAACAGGTTGCCACCGTAGATCGTGGGAAACATCAGTTCGATAACCGCCGTCGAGACGATCGTTGTCAGCCACACAACCGCGCCCCACGGCGTGGCCAGCCACAATCCCACCGCCGCGACCAGTTCGATCACCGCGAAATAGACCGTCGCGGTTTGCCACTGCGTGGTCTGCGCCTCGAACGCACTTTCCTCGCCGCCGATGAAGCCGGTGATCTGCGCCCAGTGATAGAGACCCTTGATCATTGACAGCACCGCCATGACGCGCAGGAACAGCACGAGCCGCGTCGTCCATGTGCTGTCGCCCGTTTCGGAGTCCGGCGACGGCATCGCCGTGACCAGGTTGACCTGATCGCGCGGCACGTCGTCGTTCGCGCCTCGGCTCATGCGCGCGGCCATCGATTGCCGGGTGTCCTTGTTCATGCCGCCTGTTTGACGCCTAACGCGGGTAAAATCAATCCGCCGATTCAGTCGCCGCGCGGTGACGGACGGGCTCGCAGATGCTACATATGTGCATCTGTTTAAGCGGGAGTGGTATCAAGATGGCGATCAAGTTCGGGCGTCCGATCGAAATGCGGGATAGTCCGCTCCGTGACACAGCGAGCGCCTCCCCGTCCCTCGATCTGACCACGCGCATGCGCCGCAACCGCAAGTCCGAATGGGCGCGACGGCTGGTGCGCGAGAACGTACTCACCACCGACGATCTGATCTGGCCGCTGTTCGTTGTCGACGGCAACAACCTGCGCGCGCCGATTGCTTCGATGCCGGGCGTCGATCGCCTCAGCGTCGATCAGTGCGTCCGCGACGCCGAGCGCGCCATGAAGCTCGACATTCCGTGCATCGCGCTGTTCCCCTATACGGACCCGTCGTTACGCGACGAGACGGGCTCCGAAGCACTGAACGCCAATAATCTGGTCTGCCAGTCGGTGCGGGCGATTAAAAAGGAATTTCCCGAACTCGGCGTCCTCTGCGACGTGGCGCTCGATCCGTTCACCAGCCACGGTCACGACGGGCTGTTGCAGGACGGCCGTATCCTGAACGACGAGACAGTCGCAATCCTCGTTCGACAAGCGCTGGTACAGGCCGAGGCCGGCTGCGACATTATCGCGCCAAGCGACATGATGGACGGCCGCGTAGCCGCGATCCGCGACGGTCTCGACCGCGCCGGGTTCGGCGATGTACAGATCATGGCCTATGCCGCGAAATATGCCTCCGCGTTCTACGGCCCGTTCCGCGACGCCATCGGCTCGGCGAAAACGCTGACCGGCGACAAGCGCACCTATCAGATGGACTCAGCCAATTCCGATGAAGCCCTGCGCGAAGTCGAACTCGACATCGCCGAAGGCGCCGACATGGTGATGGTCAAGCCCGGCCTGCCCTATCTCGATATCGTGCGACGCGTGAAGGACACCTTCGCTATGCCGACCTTCGCCTATCAGGTGTCCGGCGAGTACGCGATGATTGCGGGCGCGGCGAACAACGGCTGGATCGACGGCGAACGCGCAATGATGGAAAGCCTTGTCGCGTTCAAGCGCGCCGGTGCCGACGGCGTGCTGACCTATTTTGCGCCGGCAGCGGCGGAGAAGCTCAAGGCCGGGCGCTGACGGCGGTTCCGCAGCCGGTCAGATAACTTTTTCTCCATGTGAGCCTAAGCCGTCTTGCGCACGCAATCCGGCGGGGCCATGTGCGCAGCGAGCGGCCGGGGCCAGAAGGTTTGGGCAATGGCCGCTATGGAGGGTTTCCATGTCTGACACGAGAAACACTGGCGGCGCGACATCCGGCGCGACTTGGCGCAACAATCCATCGGCCAGTGCAAGCGCGCAGCAGGCCTATGATCCGTGGTTGCAGCCCGAACTGTTTCGCGGCGTGCTGACCAAGCGCTTTTTCGCGTTTCTGATCGACCTCGTGATCCTGTCGATCCCGATCATCCTTGCGGTTCTCTTCATCACCCTGTTCGGCATCGTCACACTGGGGCTGGGCTGGTTCCTGTTCTGGCTGATCTCGCCGTTCTCGGTGATCTGGGCGCTGGTCTATTACGGCATGTCGCTGGGCGGCCCTCACGGCGCCACTGTTGGCATGCGCATGATGGATATCCAGATGCGCACATGGACTGGCGAGCGGCCCTACTTCGTGCTCGGCGCGGTCCATGCCGTACTTTACTGGGTGTCGGTCTCGTTTCTGAGCCCGCTGGTGTTGCTGGTCGGCCTGTTCAATGGCCGCCGCCGCTTGTTGCATGACATTGTGCTGGGCACGGTGTTCATCAACAGCAATGTCCACGCCTCGGTCGTCCAGACGACACGCGCCTAAACGCCGTCTATCCCGGGCAGATCACATCTATGTGGCCTGCCCGGTACTGGTCAGTTTACCGCCTGAAAGCTGGGTCATTCTTGCGGCAACGCGTTCAAATTCGTTGACCCCTGCCCCCCGTGGCGCGATGCTGGTGAAGGAATCGCGCAGACCGGAGACAAACGGCCACACGTGACACAGCACTCGCGCAATACGCCGCAATTTTATCTGACGGCGCCCTCACCCTGCCCCTATCTGGAGGGCAAGCAGGAGCGCAAGGTGTTCACGCATCTGGTCGGCGACAAAGCGGGTGAGCTGAACGATCTCCTGACCCATGGCGGCTTTCGCCGCAGCCAATCCATCGCCTACCGTCCCGCCTGCGACCAGTGCCGCGCCTGCGTGTCCGTGCGCGTCATCGCCAACGAATTCCGTCCGTCGCGCAACTTCCGGAAAATCCAGGCGCGCAACGCCGACGTCGTCAGCGAACTGCGCACGGCAGTGCCGACCTCCGAGCAATACTCGGTATTCCGCGCCTATCTCGATGCCCGCCATCGCGACGGCGGGATGGCGGATATGACGGTGCTCGATTACGCGATGATGGTCGAGGACAGCCATGTCGAGACGCGCATTATCGAATACCGCCGGCGCACCGCCGACAGCGGCATCACCGGTAAGGGTGGTGAGCTGATCGCGGTGGGACTGACCGACATTCTCAGCGACGGCCTGTCGATGGTCTATTCGTTCTTCGAGCCCGGCGAAGAAAGCCGCTCGATGGGAACATTCATGATCCTCGACCATATCGCCCGCGCGCGGCGGCTCGGTCTTCCCTACGTTTATCTCGGCTACTGGATCGATGGCTCGCGCAAGATGGACTACAAGGCTCGCTTCCTGCCGCAGCAAAGGCTGGCGCCCAGCGGCTGGCTACGTGTCGACGCCACCGGCTCCATGGCGCCCGAGCCGCAGGACTAGTTCTCAAACCCCAAAATTCGTCATGCCCGGCCTTATGCCGGGCATCCGCGTCTTCAGGTCATAGTAACAGGAAAGACGTGGATGGCCGGGACGAGCCCGGCCATGACGTATCCAGCGACTGTATCTCAAGCAGCCTGCAGCCCGCGCGCGGCCTGCAATGCGCCAGCCGCTGCAAGCGCACCGACAACCGCCTTCTCACGCTGCTCGGGGCCAACCTGAATCCCGTCGGCTGCGATGATCTCGGGATTGGCGATGCCGATGAAACCGAACACCCAGCGCAGATAGGTTTCCACATGCTCGCCCGCCGCAGCCGGCGAATCCGCGCCATAGAAGCCGCCGCGTGAAAGGGCAACAATCACGCGCTTGTTGCCCGCAAGCCCCTCCGCACCCTTCTCCGAGTATTTGAAAGTCTTTCCGGCAACGAGGATGCGATCGATCCAGGCCTTGAGCTGACTCGGAATGCCGAAGTTGTACATCGGCGCACCGATGACAACGATGTCGGCGGCGAGGAATTCATCCAGCGCAGCAATGCTCGCGGCGATGTCCTCGCGCACGGCCGGCGTTTCCGGCGTCGCGCCGTGCGCAGCCGCGAGATGCTCGCCGGTCAGATGCGACAACGGCGTGGTGCTGAGATCGCGATAGGTGACGTCGAGATTGGCGATGGCCTTGCGCAAGCGCTCGACCGCCGCCGCCGAGAGTTGCCGGGATACGGAATTGCCGCCGAGGATGCTGGCGTCGATATGGAGGAGTTTCATAGGTTCACCTTTAGCTCTAGTATCAGATTGATACCTGGACACTATTGGTGACCTTTGATAAACCGCACAAGAAGGCACATTTTCTGAACCCGAGCACAGTCGTGACACCCGAGCACACCGATGTAACCGCCCCAACCGAGCAGCATCTGCCTGGCGACTGCCTGGCCGTGGGATCGATCCTGTCGCGCATCGGCGACAAATGGAGCGTGCTGATCATCATGCTGCTCAGCGATGGCCCGCGCCGTTTCAACGAGATCAAGCGCATGGTAGGCGGCATTTCGCAGCGGATGCTGACGTTGACGCTCAGGGGGCTGGAGCGCGACGGACTGGTCACGCGAACGATCTTCCCGACCATACCGCCACGGGTCGATTACGAACTGACCGAGCTTGGTCACTCGCTCAAGGAACCCGTACAGCATCTCGGCTCATGGGCGTTCGAACATCTGCCGCAGATTCAAACCGCGCGCGAAAAGTTCGATACCAAGAGCGGCTGATCTGAATCGTCGCGTCAGTTCGACACGAAGTCGATCAGCAACTTCACATTGAGCGCGATCACGACCGCTGCAATGACCGCAGCGAAGATCGAGAGCCAGCGCGGCGCGACGAATGTCCCCATCTTTGCTTTGCTTGCTGTGAACATCACCAGCGGGACAATGGCGAACGGCAATTGCAGGCTCAGCACCACCTGACTGAGAATGAGCAATTGACCGGTGCCCTTCTCGCCATACCAGATGGTGACGATGGCAGCCGGCACAATGGCGATCATGCGCGTCACCAGCCGCCGCATCCACGGCGCGATCTTGATGTTGATGAAACCTTCCATCACGATCTGACCGGACAGCGTGGCCGTCACCGTCGAATTCAAGCCGCAACAAAGCAACGCGATGCCGAACAGCGTCGGTGCAATGGAAGAACCAAGCATCGGCGCCAGCAGCGTGTGCGCCTGATCGAGTTCGGCAACGTCGGTTTTGCCGGCCTTGTTGAACGTCGCAGCGGCAAGAATCAGGATCGACGCATTGATCAGCAGCGCCAGACACAGTGCGATTGTTGAATCGATGGTCGCGAGCGTGATCGCTTCCTTCTTCTCTGGAACACTGTCGCCATAGCCGCGCGTCTGCACCAATCCGGAATGCAGGTAGAGATTATGCGGCATCACGGTCGCACCCAGAATGCCGAGCGCGAGGTAAAGCATCTCCGGGTTGCGGACGATCTCGACCGTCGGCGCAAATCCGCGGATCACCCCGCCCCAGTCCGGATCGGCCATCGCGATCTGCACCGCGAAGCACGCAGCGATCACGCCGAGCAGCGCCACCACGAAAGCTTCGATCCAGCGGAAGCCGATCGCCTGCAACGCCAGAATAAGAAACACGTCGGCCGCGGTGATCAGCACACCGATCTCCAGCGGTATGCCGAACAGCAGATTGAGACCGATAGCGGTGCCGATGATCTCCGCAAGATCCGTCGCGCTGATGGCGATTTCCGCCAGCAGCCAGAGCGGCCACGACACCCATTTCGGATAAGCGTCGCGACAGGCCTGCGCGAGGTCCCGCCCCGAGCCGACGCCGAGCCGCGCGCACAACGCCTGCAGCACAATGGCCATGATGTTGGAGATCAGCGCGACGGCGAGCAGCGCGTAGCCGAACTTGGAGCCGCCCGCGAGTGAGGTCGCCCAGTTGCCGGGGTCCATGTAGCCGACCGCGACGAGATAGCCAGGCCCGAGGAACGCAGCGAGCTTGCGCCAGAACGAGCCACCCCTCGCGACCCGGATCGAGCCGAACATGTCCGCCAGCGACGGCTCACCACGCGGCGCGCGCCATCCGCCCGGCACAGGCGGGGTGGCGGCCTGGTCAGGCGGCAATGACGGAGATCGTGCATCCATGGCGCCAATATGCACGGCTTGGAAACTAGTTGCAAGTGAGTTGCAACAGCAGATTGAGAAGCCGCAGCCCCACCGCAAAATGACACCCGAGGATCAAGGGCCTCCTGTAAAAGGCATTCAAGAAAACGGAGGTGACGACCAATGGGAAAAATTGAACATCCGCACCCGACAGGGCTTTTGCAAAATCCGGCCTACTCGCAAGTTGTCGTGGCGTCGGGAACGCGCACGATTTATATCGCCGGTCAGATCGCTCTCGATGAACACGGCGCCGTTGTCGGTGCCGGGGACCTTTCTGCACAAACAACCCAGGTGATGAAAAACATCGGCCAGGCCCTCGCCGCGGCCAATGCGACTTTCTCGGATGTTGTGAAAATAACGACTTATGTGGTCGGCTACCGGCCTGAACTTCGTGCTGTCATTGCCAAGGCGCGCACGCCGTTTTTCGCAAACATGCCGCCGCCGGCCAGCACTCTTGTCGGCGTGTCCGCTCTCGCGGCGCCGGAATGGCTGATCGAGATCGAGGCCATCGCCGTCACCGGCTAGGCTTTAGGTTGAATAGCCGGTTCAGCTTGTCTCAAAATCACCCGGCTGCGGCGGCGCGATCGGGGTGAACTGGCAGCGGTCGGGCTTGAGATCGACGAGCGGTGTGCCGTCGAGACAATCCAGACCGCGCACCAGAACGGTGTTGCCTTCGATGCCGACGAGCTTAGCGACGGACGTGCCGAGCGGATTCGGCCGCACCGGCGATCTCAACGAAAACGTGCCATGCGTGCTGGTATCGCTTGCTGGACTCTGGAGGATCAGATCGCGGCGCGATTCATGCAGCCAGTAGATCACCTCAACCTGTGTGAATCTGTCGAGACCCTTCAGCGCCGGCACCCACGGATCGAAAATTTCGATTTTGCAAATCGGGCCATCGTGACGGCCCTGTCGCGGCGTCATCAGCCTGTCGGTCCAAGGTGTGTGAATGCGGCCAATGAACACAAGGCCCGCGTCGGTCGGCGGCGGCGGATCGACGGCGACCTCGCCATCGCGGATTTCGTTGTAGCGAACCATCGACTTATTCCTCGCAAAACCTCGCAAGGAATGTATCGCGGTGGAACGCTTCCGCAACAGCGGCAACTTTACTCGATGACCTTGCCGAACTTGTTCGACTTCGGGAAACCATGAGCCAGCCGCCCCGCATCGGCGCGGTTGCCGCGCCAGTCGGTGAGTTCCTTCCAGGTCGAACTCTGGTCGCGCCCCGCCGAATCCTTCCAGGTCATGCCATCCTTGGCGGTGAACGTCATGACATCCGACAGCTTGCCGCCGCTATACTTCTGCAACCGCACACCGCGCCCGCGCGCCATCTCAGGCACCTGCTCGAGCGGGAAGACCACCATCTTGTGGTTGGTGCCGATGACGGCCACGGTATCGCCGCTGACGGTTACAATCGCCGCCGCCTCATTGGGCGCAGTGACATTGAGAACCTGTTTGCCCTTGCGGGTATTGGCCAGGCAATCGTTCTCATTGACGACAAAACCCTGCCCGTCGCTGCTGGCGACCAGGAACTTGCGGTCGCTCTTCTGCACGAACATCGACACGATGTTGGCATCGCCTTCCATGTCGATGGTCATGCGGATCGGGTCGCCGTGCCCGCGCCCGCCGGGCAGCTTCTGCGCATCGAGCGTATAGAAGCGCCCATTGGTGGCGAAAAGCGTCAGCTTGGATGTGCTCTCCGCGAAGAACGAGAAGCCCATGCTGTCATCGGTCTTGAATGCGAGGTTCGACAAATCCTCGACATGACCTTTCATCGTACGGACCCAGCCCTTGTCGGACACAACCACAGTGATCGGCTCGCGCTCGATCAGTGCGTCCTCGATGGCGGCGAGATCATGTTCCGGGGCGTCAGCGAATTGCGTGCGGCGTTTTCCGAGCGGCGTCTTGGGGCCGAAGGTGTCGCGCACCTTCCTGACCTGCTCGCCGACCTTCTTCCACTGCGCCTCTTCCGAAGCAACCAGAGCCTTAAGGTCCTTCAACTCGGCACGCAGCGCCTTGTCCTCGCCGCGGATCTCCATTTCCTCCAGCTTGCGCAAGTTGCGCAGCCGCATGTTGAGAATGGAATCAGCCTGAAGATCGGTGAGCTTGAACGTCTTGATCAAGACCGCCTTCGGCTCGTCCTCGGTGCGGATGATCTTGATCACCTTGTCGAGGTTGAGATAGGCGATCAGGTAACCGCCCAGCACTTCGAGGCGATGCTCGATCTGGTTCTTGCGATAGTTGGCCCGGCGAACGAGCACGTCGCGCAGATGATCGAGCCATTCGCGCAGGCACTCGGCAAGGCCGAGCACCTTCGGAATCCGACCTTTGACCAGCACGTTGAGGTTCAGCGAAATCTTGCTTTCAAGCTCGGTCTGCTTGAACAGCGTTTCCATCAGCACTTCAGGATCGACGTTGCGCGACTTCGGCTCGATGACGATGCGCACGTCTTCCGCCGACTCGTCGCGGATGTCGCCAACCAGTAGCAGTTTCTTTTCGTTGAGCAGTTCGGCGATCCGCTCGATCAGTCGCGACTTTTGTACCAGCCACGGAATTTCGGTGACGACGATATTCCAGGTGCCGCGTGCGCCCTCTTCCTGCGCCCACTTCGCGCGCACCCGGAACGAACCTCGCCCGGTCGCATAGGCTTCGGCGATGCTCTCATGAGAATCCACCACGATGCCGCCGGTCGGGAAATCAGGCCCCTTCACATACTTCAGCAGGCCGCGCGATTTAGTGGCGGGCTTATCGATCAGATGCAAAGCAGCGTCGCAAAGTTCGGCCGCGTTATGCGGCGGGATCGACGTCGCCATGCCGACCGCGATGCCCTGCGCGCCATTGGCAAGCAGGTTCGGAAACGCGCCCGGCAGCACGACCGGCTCTTGCGACTGGCCGTCATAGTTCGCTCGGAATTCGACCGCGTCCTCGTCGATGCCTTCCAGCAGAAGCCGGCCGACCTCGGTCATGCGCGCTTCAGTGTACCGATAGGCGGCCGGATTATCGCCGTCGATGTTGCCGAAGTTCCCCTGCCCGTCCACCAGCGGATAGCGCGAAGAGAAATCCTGCGCGAGGCGCACCAGCGCGTCGTAGATCGACTGGTCGCCATGCGGATGGAACGAGCCCATCACGTCGCCGACAATCTTGGCGGATTTCTTGAACGGTGTTCCGGGGTCGAGCCGCAGCAGCCGCATGCCGTACAGAATACGGCGATGCACGGGTTTCATCCCATCGCGCGCGTCCGGCAGCGCGCGGTGCATAATGGTGGAGAGCGCATAGGCGAGATAGCGCTCTTCAAGCGCCTCGCGGAGTGCGACCTCCTGAATGTCCATTGGCTCTGGTGGAATCAGTCTTTTGCCCATGCCAACGGGTTAACTCCTGTCTGGCCGACGAACAACATCTGATTCGCTGAATTTTAAGTGCTTTTAAGCCGTACAGGCTGCCTATTCCGCAGCCGCCCGCGCGCGCGGCCGTGTCACAGCCGCGATGAAGCCGTCGCGTGCATCGGAATGGCCCTGCCCGCGCGGCTCAAGCACATTGCGCAACAGGAACAGACCCGTCAGCCGGAAGCCGTCCTCGATGTCCTGCCCGGACCAGCCGTTGCTCCCGTCGTCGCTTTCGCGCAGGAACGGCGGCAACGGCAGCAGCCGGTCGCGCCAGGGCTCACCCGCTTGCCGCGAAACTGCGGCGCCCGACTTCGGCGAGACATAAACCAGATCGTTCATCGTCCCGCTCGCGGCGCAGGCCGACAGATCGAGGCCGAAACCGAGTTCGGTCAGCATCGCAAGCTCGAACTTGACCAGTTGCATTCCGGCTGTGGCCATATCGTCGAAGTCGTTGAGAATGGATTCCAGCATCTCGTAAATGTCTTCGTGCGGATCGCGCTCAGGCAATAGTCGAACCAGCGACGCCAGATGCGTCACGCCATACACCGCATGCGACGACCCGAACATCGTGGCGGCACGCAGCCGCGTCCCCTCAATCGCGTAATATCCGAGATGTTCGTCGAGGCGCGCCCGCCAAACCGCGTTGACGGTATTGCCGGGCTGAAGCAACGGACGCATGCGCGAGCCCGCACCGCCGCGCACCAGACCGAGGTGACGGCCGTGGCTGCGCGTCAGCAGTTCGACGATGGCACTGGATTCGCCATGCCGCCGCACACCCAGGACAATGCCTTCGTCGGTCCATTCCATAGTCAGAGCTTACAGGATTCTGCGCCTATCCGCAGCGGTAAGGACGGTCACTCCGGCTGCCGGAACCAATCCTGTGCATCGCCGGTGAACGAGAAATACAGGCCGAAGGCCGTCAGGAGCGTCGAGATCACATCCACAAAGGTGCCGAACTGAAGCCCGGTCTCGCCCACCGTGGTGACGATGGAGGCCAAGGACAGCATCAGGGCCACGACAAGAACCATTCTGGCCCAAGGCTTGCGCCGGTGCGCGGCTAGCCAAACGAGTTGAACAAATCCCAGCGTCATTGCGACCGCGATAAAGTTGATCGCCAGCCTTGTCGATCCGCTCACGTCATCAGGCATGCGATCGAGGAGCGCCGCCGACAGCGCGTCGATCAGCAGCGACAGATATAGAAGCACCTCGAAGTAGAAGATGTTTTTCGGCACCTTGACGTCGGGACCCATCATTCTTTGGGAAACTCCAGTCCCATTTCGCGATAACGCTCCGGATCGTCGCCCCAACCGTCACGCACCTTCACAAAGAGAAACAGATGCACCGGCTGGCCGACGATTTCCGCGATCTCCTTGCGCGAATCCGCGCCGATAGCCTTGATCGTCGCGCCGCCCTTGCCGAGCACGATCTTGCGCTGGCTGTCGCGCTCCACAAAAATCGTCTGCTCGATCCGCACCGACTTGTCCTTTCGATCGGTCCATGAGTCGGTTTCGACGGTGGACTGATACGGCAGTTCCTGATGCAGATGACGGTAGATCTTCTCGCGCGTGATCTCGGCTGCGAGATGCCGCATCGGGGCGTCCGACATCTGATCTTCGGGATAGTGAAACGGACCAGCAGGCACGTCTCTGGCCAGAGCGCGGCGCAGATCGTCAACGCCATCACCGGTCATCGCTGAAATCATGAACGTCTCGGCGAACTGCATCCGCTCGTTGGCTTTCAGCGCCAGCGCGAGCAACTTCTCGCGCGGAACCAGATCGATCTTGTTCAGCACCAGAATTTTCGGATGATTGACGGTCGCCAGCTTGTTGAGAATGGCATCCGCTTCCTCGTCGATACCCGCGCGGGCGTCGAGCAGCACGCAAACCAGGTCAGCGTCGTGCGCCCCGCTCCATGCAGTCGAGACCATGGCACGGTCGAGCCGGCGCTTGGGTGCGAAGATGCCCGGCGTATCGACCAGAATAATCTGCGCGTTTTCCTCGATCACGATGCCGCGGATCAGCGCGCGCGTGGTCTGCACTTTTTTCGAGACGATGGTGATCTTCGAGCCGACCAGCGCATTGACCAGCGTAGATTTACCGACATTCGGCGCACCGATCAGCGCGACGAAGCCGCAGCGCGTTTCGCGGGTTGAATTCTCTTGCAGTTCGTCAGGCATCGTTGCCGCCCGTAACACCTTCCCGCTTCAACAGCGCGGTCGCTGCGAGCTTTTCGGCGGCGCGCTTGCTGCCGCCGACACCTTCCGCCGGGGTTAGTCCCGGCAACTCCACCGCCACGCGAAAACGCGGATCGTGATGCGGCCCGGTGCGCTCTACTTCACGATAAACCGGCGTGGGCAGTCCCTTGCCTTGCGCCCATTCCTGCAAGATCGTTTTCGGATCGCGCAGCGGACGCACCGGCTTGCGCATCCGCTCGGTCCAATTTCGTTCCACGAAATCGGATGCCGCCGCATAGCCACCGTCCAGGAACACCGCGCCGATCACCGCTTCGCAAATATCCCCCAATACCGAATTGCGCAATCGCGCACCGGCACCCGCGCCGACCGATCCGAGCTTGATGGCCTCGTCCAGCCCGAGCGATTTGGCAACGTCGGCGCAGGCTTCACGACGCACCAGATCAGCAAGGCGCTTCGACAGTTCACCCTCGTCCGCCTTTGGAAAGGCACGATAGAGCATGTCGGAAACAATCAGCCCCAGCACATGATCGCCGAGAAACTCGAGCCGCTGATAGCTGTCGCCGCGGCGCGCGGATTTTAATGCCGAGACGTGGGTGAAGGCCGTCGCCAGCAGCGCGGGATTGGCGAACGTGTGACCGATGCGCTGTTCTATAATCTTGGCAGCGGCCTTCGCGCTCGGCTTGCGCGCTCTCTTCGCAGGCTTGACCTCTGCGGCGCCAGCACCCGTGACGTCGTCCGTGATCGGTGGGGTTTCGGCGATTGCGGGTTCGCCGCTCATCGCACGATGGAGAAAATGCGGTTCCAGCGCACCGAAACCGGCCAGCGCCAGAACTGCCAGGCCTGCTCGCCCTCGGCAATGGAGAAGAAGATCAACTGCGCGCGGCCGATCAGATTTTCGGACGGCACATAACCCACAGCCGACAACACGCGACTGTCGGTGGAGTTGTCACGGTTGTCGCCCATCATGAAGAAATGACCGGGCGGCACGGTGTAGACATTGGTGTTGTCGTAGAATCCGTTATCGACGCAATCGAGCGACTTGTAGCTCACGCCATTCGGCAGCGTTTCCTTCCACTGCTTGACCCGCGCCGTTGCATCCGAGCCGCAAGGGTCCTCGCCGACGAAATCCGCAAGACGCTCGCGCTGCACAGGTTTGTCGTTGATGTAGAGCAGCCCCTCCTTCATCTGAATGCGGTCGCCGGGCAGCCCGATAACGCGCTTGATGTAGTCGGTGGTGTCATCCTTCGGCAGGCGAAACACGACGATGTCGCCACGCTCGGGATCGGAGCCAAAAATACGGCCGGTGAACAGCCGCGGCGACAGCGGGATCGAATAGTGGCTGTAGCCATACGAATACTTCGAGACGAACAGATAGTCGCCGACCAGCAGCGTCGCCTTCATCGATCCGGACGGGATGTTGAAGGGCTGAAACAGGAAGGTGCGGATCACCAGCGCGATGATAAGCGCGTGAATGACGACGCGGACGGTCTCGCCGACGCCGCCTTCGGATTTGGCCGGTGTTGTCACGCTCATCTGCTCTTTCGAATCCTGGTTTCTTTGCCTGGGGACCGGACCTCGCAGTGGCCGGTCAAGGCGAAGACGCCGCCCAAATCACCCGCGCGGGTTTTAGACCGTTGTCGCAGGGGGTGCAATCAAGGCCCTCATGAAAACTTGCTAATTGTCTGACAGTTCAGTGAATTTTAGATTTTCACACGGTTCGGAACCGGAATTCCGGACCCATCAACTTTCGCCACCGGAACCGCCGAAATGATGACGAATGCCTGCGCCAGCGGCCAATCGTCGGTAATGGTGAGGTCAATCCGGGCCTCATGACCCGCCGGCGTCAGGGATTCCAGCCGCGCCAGCGCGCCACCGGTCAGCTTCATGGTCGGGCGCCCGCCCGGCAGGTTGACCACCCCCATGTCGCGCCACCACACCCCGCGCCTGATCCCGGTCCCGAGTGCCTTCGAGCAGGCTTCCTTGGCGGCGAATCGCTTGGCGTAGGTCGCCCAGATCAATTTCGGCATCTTGGAGCGGCGCTCGGCCTTGGCCCGCTCGGCTGCTGTAAAAATGCGATCGATAAACCGGTCGCCGTGACGCCCGATCACCTTTTCGATCCGCGTAATATCGATGAGATCCGACCCGATGCCGATGATCATAGGTATGTCCGAAGCGTCTTGCGACCGCGGTCCATCGCGGCGCGCATGTCGCGAATGGTCTGAGACAGCCCGACGAACATCGCCTCGCCCATCATGAAATGCCCGATGTTGAGTTCGACGATCTGCGGCAGTGCCGAGATCGTCTCCGCGGTGACATAGTCGAGGCCGTGTCCGGCGTGAACTTCAAGTCCGGCAGACTGTGCGAGCTTGGCGCCATCAACAATCCGCTGCCATTCGGTCTCGGCCTTTTGCTTTTGTCCCTCGACCACAGCATCGCACCATGCACCGACGTGAATTTCAATCACCGGAGATTTCAGTTTTGCTGCCATCTCGATCTGGGGCGGATCGGCCGCGATAAACAGCGAGACGCGAATGCCGGCATCGTTCAGCCGCGCGATGAACGGGCCGAGCGCATCGCGCTGACCGATCACGTCCAGCCCGCCCTCAGTCGTTACCTCGGTGCGCCGCTCAGGCACCAGGCAGGCCGCATGCGGCTTTGTCGCCAGCGCGATTTGCAGCATCTCGGCGGTCGCCGCCATCTCAAAGTTCAGCGGCTTGGAGATTTCAGCTTTCAGCCGGGCCATATCGTCGTCGCGGATATGGCGGCGGTCCTCACGCAGATGCGCAGTAATGCCATCGGCCCCGGCTTCGATCGCCAGCAGCGCGGCGCGAACGGGATCCGGCGCGCGGCCGCCCCGCGCGTTGCGCAAGGTCGCAACGTGATCGACATTGACCCCGAGACGCAGCGGCGGAATGACTGACATGGACAATCCAGAGAGCGATGAGATTAGCCGTTAATGCGATCGACGCTGGCGACGACCGCCTTGGCGCGAAGCTGAGCGATAATACCGTTCAAATGCTTCAGGTCATAGACCTCAAGATCGATGGTGAGCTCTGTGAAATCGGGAGAGCGGCGGCTCATGCTGATGTTGTCGATATTGCCGTCATGCTCCGCGATCACCGACGCAACCTGGGCAAGGCTGCCCGGTTCGTTCACGTTCTGCACATGCAGGCGCGCGGGAAAGCGCCGCGGCGTGGCCTCGTCGGTGTCCCAGCGGACATCCAGCCAGCGCTCCGGCTCCTCCTCGAAGTCCTTCAGCGCTGGCGATTGAATCGGATAGATCGTGATCCCCTCGCCCGGCGTCACGATGCCGACGATCCGGTCACCCGGCACAGCACCGCCGTTCGGCGCAAACTTCACCGGCAGATCGCTGTTGATGCCGCGGATCGGAATAGCACTCGACGCCTTGGTGTCGCGCGCAGGTTTCGGATTTGCAGCACTGTTCTTTTTGCCGCTAAGCCGCGCCTCTTCCTTGTAATCGGGATACATCGCCCGCGCGACATCCGACGCCTTCATCTCACCGCGTCCCACCGCAGCCATGACGTCGTCTATGGAAGCTCGGGCAAGGCGCGGCAACGCGCCCTTCAGTTTGTCGTCGGCGTAAACAATCTTGGCCCGCATAAACAGGCGCTCGACGATACGCCGTCCGAGGCCGGCATATTGATCGCGAACAGCGGTGCGCGTGGCGCGGCGAATCGCAGCCTTGGCCTTGCCGGTCACCGCGAGTGATTCCCAGGCCGTCGGCGGCGCCGATTGCGCTTGCGAAGTCAGCACTTCCACTTCGTCGCCGTTCTGCAACTCGGAAGACAACGGTGCGAACTTGCCGTTGATCTTGCAACCGACCGCGCTGTTGCCGACGTCGGTGTGCACAGCGTAGGCGAAGTCGATCACATTGGCATGGCGCGGCAGTGCGATCAGCTTGCCTTTCGGCGTGAAGCAGAACACTTGATCGTGGAACAGCTCCATCTTGGTGTGTTCGAGGAATTCTTCCGGATTGGCGCTTTCCGACAGCACTTCGACCGTGTGCCGCAGCCATGCGAACGCATTGGATTCCAGCTTGAGCCGTTCGGTCGGCGATCCGTCGCCGTCCTTGTAGATGGCATGGGCCGCGATGCCGTATTCGTTGACGCGATCCATTTCCTCGGTGCGGATTTGCAATTCGACACGCTGCTTGCCGGGGCCGATCACCGTGGTGTGGATCGAGCGATAGTCGTTCTGCTTTGGTGTCGAAATGTAGTCCTTGAAGCGCCCCGGCACGACCGGCCACGTCGTGTGCATGATGCCGACGGTGCGATAGACCTCTGCGATGCTGTTGACGACGATGCGAAATCCGAAGATGTCGGATAGCTGCTCGAAGCCGACCGATTTACGCTCCATCTTTACCCAGATCGAGAACGGCTGCTTGCGTCGGCCTTTCACGCGCGCATTAATGCCGTTCTTTGCGAGCTTGGCGGACAGTTGCGCTTCGATCTCGCCGATCAGGTTGCGGTCGCGCGCTTCGAGCGCATCGAGACGCTGCACGACCACCAAATGCGCCTCGGGATCGATGACCTTGAAAGACAGATCTTCGAGCTCCTCGCGCATTTCCTGCATACCCATGCGGCCTGCGAGCGGCGCATAGATGTCGAGCGTTTCTTCCGCGATCCTGTGACGCGATGCCGGCGGCATGAACTCCATCGTGCGCATGTTGTGCAGCCGGTCGGCGAGTTTGATGAGCAGCACCCGCACGTCGTCCGCGATCGCCAGCAGCAACTTGCGCAGGTTCTCGGCCTGTTTGGCTTCGCGCGACACCAGTTCGAGCCGCTTGAGCTTTGTCAGCCCCTCCACCAGTGCGCCGATCTCCTGGCCGAACATCTGATCGATTTCGGTGCGGGTCGATTCGGTGTCTTCGATGGTGTCGTGAAGCAGGGCCGCGACGATGGTCGCGTCGTCCAGCTTCAGGTTGGTGAGGATCGCTGCGACCTCCAGCGGGTGCGAAAAGTACGGGTCTCCCGAGGCTCGCTTTTGCTCGCCATGGGCCATCATGGCGTAGACATAGGCCCTGTTGAGCAGGTCTTCGTCCGTGTTCGGATTATAGGCGCGAACCCGGTCCACCAGGTCGTATTGGCGCATCATTTTGGTCCGGGCCGGCTTCTTGGCCGGTGCCGGCGGGGGCGCAGATGGAACCGCTGCGACCGCTTCGGTCGCCGCCTGCATTTGGGGCTGGGTTTGCCGCCCGATCGCCATTCGTTTGTTCGCCTCGACTGGCGGCCCCCGAAAAAGGAACCGTCATTCACAATATCGCCGGTTCGGCGGTAACCGCAAGGAAGACGCAAAAAATGTCAATAAATGCAAAGGCCCGGACAATTTGCCCGGGCCTTTAGTCAAAACAGCGTTAAACGCCGGAAAGTTCGGTCTTCGAGCCCGCCCTATTCGTCTTCTTCGGGCTGCTCTTCGGGAGGTGCCAGGCCTTCCAGGCCCTTCAGAAGCTCTTCTTCCGTCATCCGCTCGACAGCCACTTCGGTGTCGTCGGCGTCCACGGAGGCTCCAGCAGACCCAATCAGAGGTACCGTATCGGGTTCCGGCTCGTCCACTTCGACGAATTTCTGCAGCGAATGGACCAGTTCTTCCCGCAAATCCTCGGGAGAAATGGTCGTATCGGCGATTTCGCGTAGCGAAACTACGGGATTCTTGTCATTATCCCGGTCGATGGTCAGGGGCGACCCTGAAGAAATCATCCGCGCGCGATGCGCAGCCAGCAGAACAAGGTCGAACCGGTTGTCGACCTTATCGATACAATCTTCAACAGTGACGCGCGCCATCGGCAGCCGCTCCGGGTCTGGATCTGAAAATATGTCGCTATGCGCGCTAGGTATAGCGGTGAGCGCCTTTCCGCAAGCATCAATTTCGAAATGGCAGTAAAAACGCTGATTCCTGAGACTGCGGCCGGAGCATGCCGGAAGGGTCAAATAAACCGATGGACAACAAATAGCTTCATTGCTTCATCAGGATTGTTCCGCAATACGGTCGCTGCCGCCAGGCGCGGCATATACTTGTGATTTTCATACCGTCTAAACCTTCTGGCGAATAACAACTGAAATCGAATGGGAATGCGCGGTGATTGATACGCGCCAAAAATACATACGGTAACAACGATGCGAGAAAAAACTGATGCCTTCTGCCACGAACAAGATCGCGCTGTTTATTGACGGTGCAAACCTTTACGCAACAGCAAAGACCCTTGGTTTCGACATAGATTATAAAAGGCTGCTTCTTGAATTCCAGAGTCGTGGCACTCTCGTCCGGGCCTTCTATTACACCGCCATCATCGAGGATCAGGAATACTCGTCAATCCGGCCGCTGATCGATTGGCTCGACTACAACGGCTATACCGTTGTGACCAAGGCGACGAAGGAATTCATCGACGCGTCCGGACGCCGCAAGGTGAAGGGCAACATGGACATCGAGCTCGCCGTCGATGCCATGGAGCTGGCCGAAAGCATCGATCAGATGGTGCTGTTTTCGGGCGACGGCGATTTCCGCTCGTTGGTCGAGGCCGTGCAGCGCCGCGGCGTGCGGGTCACGGTGGTCTCCACAATTTCGAGCCAGCCGCCGATGATCGCCGACGAATTGCGCCGCCAGGCGGATGTCTTTACGGATCTGGTCCAGCTACAATCCAAGCTCGGCCGCGACCCGAGTGAGCGCCCTGCTCCTCGCGAACCGCGTGAACCTCGTCAACACACGCCGCAATTCCTGCAGCGGGCGACGACCAGCTCAATGGCGCCAAGGGGCGATGACGACGAATTCGACGATTGAGGACAAAACCAAGGAGAGCCGACGCAGCAGTGCCGGCCCTTCTTCTTTTGCCTCAAGGCAATCGAATGAACCCGGCCCGGATTGCCCTCTCTGCCCTCGCCTGAAAGATTATCGCGACGCCAATCGTGCGCAGCATCCGCATTGGTTCAACGCGCCGGTATCCTCGTTCGGACCGATCGACGCTCAACTCGTGATCGTAGGACTCGCACCGGGTCTTCAGGGTGCCAATCGAACGGGACGGCCCTTTACCGGCGATTTTGCCGGCGACCTTCTCTACGGGACACTCATTGAGCTCGGCTTTGCGCGAGGATCATACGAGGCCCGGCCTGACGACGGGCTGACGCTAGAGGATTGCCGCATCAGCAATGCCGTGCGCTGCGTGCCGCCGCAGAACAAACCCCTGCCCGCTGAAATCAAGACCTGCCGCACATTCATGAAAGCCGCGATCGACGAGATGCCGCGATTGCGCGCGATCGTCATGCTCGGCCGCGTGGCGCACGATTCAACGCTGAAGGCACTCGATATTCGCGCGCCCGATGCGCCGTTCGCGCACGGTGCGCAGCATCAAGCAGGTTCGATTCGGCTATTCGATAGCTATCACTGCTCGCGCTACAACACGAATACACGCCGCCTCACGCCTGACATGTTCAAGGCGGTATTTGCCAGCGTCCGGAAGTATCTGGATTAGCGCGGATTGGCTTGCAGCCAGGCCAGTACATCGCCTGCATTCCTGTCCGGAGGAAATACCGGATAGAATACATGGGTGATCGTCGCATCGTCGATAACGAGCGCGAGCCGTTTGATCAGCGTCAGTCCTGCGACATCAATGGAAGGCAACTTGAGCGCGCGCGTCAGTGCGAGATCGGTGTCCGACAGAACCTGAAACGGCACATGCAACCGCTCGACCATGTCGCGCTGATAGGCACTGTCCTGCGTCGAAATCCCGAACACGTGCTGTGCGCCCGCGTCCTTGAGGTCCTTGAACAGATCGCGGAAGGCGCAGGTCTGCGGTGTGCAGCCACGCGCACCGGGAATCATGTCCCAGTCATCCACAACGCCTATTTTACCCGGCTCTCCGGTGCGCGGATAAGCGAATAGCACCACACGCCCCGGCAGCGACGCCAGCGTAACAGCCGCACCATCGGTGGCGGACAGCGCGACCGCGGGGATCTTCATGCCGATCAGGTGCCTGGCAGCGCCATCATCGGCCGGCGCCGGGATCTTGCTCCAGTCCACGTCCATCAGGTTCGGCTGGTTCATCGCGCTATCCTTTATGTCCTGGAGGATGACGTTACCCGAAAACCGCTTTGCACTTTTCGGCGTCAGCCCTTCGCCCTCAACAGACGACCCTTCTCACGCGCCCAATCACGCTGCTTCTCGGTGTCGCGCTTGTCGTGCAACTTCTTGCCCTTCGCCAGAGCCAATTGAAGCTTCACCATGCCGCGTTCGTTGAAATACATCTTGAGCGGAATGAGCGTCATTCCCTCGCGCTCGATCGCGCCGATCAGCTTGTTGATCTGCTTCTTGTGCAGCAGCAGTTTACGGTCCCGCTTCGGCTCATGATTGAAGCGGTTGGCTTGCGCATATTCCGGGATGTTGGCGTTGACGAGCCATATCTCGCCGTCCTTGGAATCTGCGTAGGACTCGGCAATCGTGGTCTTGCCGCTGCGTGACGACTTGACCTCGGTGCCGGTTAGCACGATGCCTGCCTCGACGGTGTCCTCAATGGCATAGTTGAACCGCGCCTTGCGGTTCTCGGCGATGACCTTGATCGTTGGTTCTTTCTTCTCGGCCATCAAACGCCTCGGTGCGTGTTCACGCGGAAAATACGGCTCGCGTAATCACGCAATCCTTGCATACGACCTAACGATGCCAGAAGGTCTGGCACCATTGGAATGTCGGGTTGCTGACAAACAGCGATTTATTTTGATTTCAAAAGATCGCGGATTTCGGTCAGCAACTGCTGGTCCTTGCTCATAGCCGCGGGCTCAGGAGCCGCTTCCTGCTTGGCTTTCAGGCGATTCATCAGCCGTATCACCATGAACAGCACGAATGCCACGATCATAAAGTTCAGCGTTAGCGTCAGGAAGCTGCCCCATGCCAGCACGGCGCCTTGCTTCTTGGCGTCGGCCAGATTGGTCGCGGTCACCGTTTTCGAAAGCGCTGTGAAGTAGTTGGAGAAATCCAGCCCGCCGGTTACCGCCCCGATGATTGGCATGATGACATCGGCAACCATCGAGTTGACGATCGCCCCGAAGGCCGCGCCGATGATGACACCGACCGCAAGATCGACGACGTTGCCTTTCAGGGCAAATTTCTTGAACTCTTCAAGCATCGGTAGCTCCCCTTTTTCGCTTTAGTTGAGTAGTCCAGCATAAACCATCGCATCGCGAATGACCTTGCCGGTCGGAGCTGTCACCGGCACCAACGGCAGGCGCAGTTCTTCATGCACGCGGCCCAGCAGCTTGAGGCCGTGCTTGGCGCCCGCAAGACCGGGCTCCTTGAAGATCGCATCGTGCAACGGCGTCAGCCGATCCTGGATTTTGAGTGCAGCAGCGTAATCGCCCTTGAGCACAGCGACCATCAACTCGGCGCAGGCCTTCGGCGCGACGTTGGCAACCACCGAAATGCAGCCGTGCCCGCCCGCCGCCATATAGGCGAGCGCGGTCATGTCCTCGCCGGAGAGCTGGATGAAGTCCGGCCCCATCGCGTGGCGTTGTTGCGACACGCGGGCAAGATTGGCGGTGGCATCCTTTACGCCGGCGATGTTCTTCAACTCGAACAGCCGCGTCATGGTCTCAACCGAAAGATCGACGACCGAGCGCGGCGGGATGTTGTAGATGATGATCGGAATCCCGATCGCGTCATTCACCGCCTTGAAGTGATGATACATCCCTTCCTGGGTGGGCTTGTTGTAATAGGGCGTCACCACAAGCACGGCATCCGCGCCAGCCTTCTCGGCGTGCTGCGCCAATGCGACGGCTTCGCGCGTGGAGTTTGAGCCAGCGCCAGCGATGACCGGAACACGGCCCTTCGCCTCCGCGACGCACCATTCGGTCACCTTGTTGTGCTCTTCGTGGCTGAGCGTCGGGCTTTCGCCGGTGGTTCCCACCGGAACAAGCCCGTGCGATCCCTGCTCGATCTGCCAGCTCACCAGCTCGCGCAGGCCGCCCTCGTCCAGCGCTCCGTTTTTGAACGGTGTCACCAAGGCGGTAAGAGACCCTCTGAAATCCGTCTTGGTTGCCATTGTCAGTCTCCGAACGCATCGCAATGCTGCGATTTATGATTGATTGATAACGGGTCCCAGAGCGCGGTGAAAGTCCCGGCACTCCGAGCCACGGCCTGGGGAGCTTGGAACACCCCGCGCCAGCCGCGATTTTGCCGCGGTGTTGCGGCATTGTGCCTGTTCTAACACATTTGGTGTTTTGTCCACATATTCAATGCAATAGACCTGAAGGCGAAGGCTTTTGAATGATTCGCCGCATAGGCCGCCTGTGATGCCATTTGCTCCTTCATCTGCGAGGCCAGTCCGGTTAGCGCATTGGACCGCCGTCGTCTTCAGCGCGGGTGCCATCACGCTGGCTTCGTACGCGGCTGCGGCCGCCGTTCCGTTGCCGAAGCCTCGTCCGATTTCCCGCCATGTAACGCCCCATACCACGCCCGCGAAGCCGTCTCACCCGACCGCCCCATCGACCGCGAAGGCTGAGCCGGCAGCGCCCGCGCCGAAAGCTCTTGCCGTTCGCCCTGCTCCGTCCCGCAAGCCGTCCATTCCGTTGGCAATGTCCAGCACCTCGTCGACCTCTAAGGCCGACATGGAGACGCTTGAGCAGATCATCGAACTGGTGCGCAAGAAGAAGCCGCTCGACGCAACGCAGCTTCAGGCGTCGATCAGCGATCCCGTCGCGCGCAAGCTGTCCGAGTGGATCATTCTGCGCAGCGACGACAACGGCGCGCCCGCGGAGCGTTATCGGGATTTCTTGGCCGCCAATCCAACCTGGCCGAGCCAGATATATTTGCGCAAGCGTGGCGAGTCCGCGCTCTGGGACGACAAGCGCGACGACGCGACGGTGCTGAATTTCTTCGCCAGCGAACAACCGATCTCCCCCAAAGGCCGTTTCATGCTTGCCGGCGCGTTGCTGGCGCGCGGTGACAGACAACAAGCGACGCGGCTGGTTCGCGAGGCGTGGCGCGGCGATTCATTCTCCTCCTACACCGAAGAAACAGCCCTTGAGCGGTTCGGCTCGCTGCTGACGCCGGGAGATCAGAAGACCCGCATGGACCTGCTGCTGTACGGCAACGATTCAGCGGGTGCGCTGCGTGCAGCCAAGAGACTTGGAAGCGGTCACGTCGCACTGGCGAAGGCGCACACCGCGCTCGACAAGAAGGCATCGAACGCGAAGTCTCTGCTCGACGCCGTTCCGAACGACCTGCACAGCGATCCGATCTATATTTTTAGCAAGGCGCAATGGCTGCGGCGCGAGGACAAGTTCCAGGAAGCCGCGCGCGTCATGCAATCCGCGCCGCACGACCCCGCACGGCTGGTCAATGCCGATGAGTGGTGGATCGAACGTCGGCTGCTGGCGCGCAAACTGCTCGATACCAACGAGCCGCGCGCGGCTTACATGGTCGCCCGAGATGCAGCACTGCCCGCACGCGATATCTACCAGACCGAACGGGAATTCACCGCGGGCTGGATCGCATTGCGGTTTCTCAACGACCCGAATCTGGCGGCACAGCATTTCGCGCGGATCGGCGTCGGCAGCGTCAATCCAACCGCCCTCGCCCGTGCCGGTTACTGGCAAGGCCGTGCTGCGGAAGCTGCCGGCCGATCGCAGGAGGCACGCATCGCATACGAGAGCGCAGCAGCGCAGTCCACCAGCTATTACGGCCAGCTTGCGCGGGCGAAACTGGGCCTGCCGCAAATCGCGCTGAATGGCGTGCCCGGCCGCTCGCGCGGTGGAGAACGGCTGGAAATTGTCCGAGCCGTGGAGCTTCTCTACGCGATGGACGAGCGCGACGTCGCAATCCCCATCCTCGCCGATATGGGCGAGCGCGCCGACATGGACGGCCTGCTCGGACTTTGCGAACTAACCCAACGGCACAACGATGCCAGAGGCATGCTGCTGGTCGGCAAGGCTGCATTGAATCGCGGCATGCCCTTCGACCACTACGCGTATCCGGTGAGCGGAATTCCACCCTACAAGGACTTTGGCCCTGAGGTCGAGAAAGCCATCGTCTTTGCCATCGCCCGGCAGGAGAGCGCATTCAATCCGACCATCGTGTCCCCCGCCAATGCCTATGGCCTGATGCAGGTGACGGCCGGCGCCGGCAAATACGTCGCCAAGAAATACGGCACGACCTTCGATCTCAACCGGCTGAAAAACGATCCGGCCTATAACGCCGCGTTTGGCGCCGCCGAACTCGGCGGCCTGATCGACGATTACCGCGGCTCCTACATCATGACCTTTGCGGGCTATAACGCCGGGCGCGGCAGTGTGCGCAAATGGATCGAGCGTTACGGCGATCCCCGCGACCCGAAGGTCGATACCGTCGACTGGGTCGAGAAGATTCCGTTCTCCGAGACCCGCAACTACGTCCAGCGCATCATGGAAAACGTGCAGGTCTACCGCGCACGGTTTGGCGGCGGCAGCAAGCTGCTGATCGAGGCTGATTTGCGCCGCGGCGCGGGTGTGGAATGATTCAGGTGTAATTGCCCGTAACATTTCACGACCGTCGTCACCGGGCTTGACCCGGTGATCCATCTCAAGAAAACTTTTCGGACCGATGGATTGCCGGGGCAAGCCCGGCAATGACAGTCCGAGAAGTTCGCGATCACGCTCTGATCTCAAGGAAAATTCATGCCCCAATCATTCCGTGACGTGTATTGCCAATCCGCCGACGGGCTGAAGCTCCATGCCAAGGTCATCGGTCCCGATCAGAGCGCGGCGCTGCCGGTGCTTTGCCTGCCGGGCCTGACGCGCACCACCGATGACTTCGACGACATTGCACGCGCGCTCGCCACGAACCCTAAAGCGCCCCGCAAGGTCGTGGCGGTCGATTACCGCGGCCGCGGCCTGTCCGACTACGATCCGGATCCCGCGAAATACGCTGTCCCTATCGAACTGGGCGATGTGCTGACGATCGCAGCGTCGCTGGGGATCACCCGCGCCATTCTGCTCGGCACCTCGCGCGGCGGCCTGATCTCGATGGCGCTCGCGGCGGCGCAGCCGCAACTGCTGGCTGGCGTGATCCTCAACGACATCGGCCCCGCACTGGAGATGGATGGCCTGATGAAAATCAAAGGCTACATCGCCAATCCGCCCCCGCGAAAGACGTGGGACGAGGCCGCGCACGGGCTCAAGGAATTGTTCGGCGGCGTCTTCCCCTCGTTAAGCGACGCCGGCTGGATGGCGTGGGCACACCGGGCATTCCGCGAAAAGGCCGGTGGCGGGTTGGAGCGGACCTACGACCTGAAACTCTCGCACACGCTGGACGGGCTCGATCCGGCCAGTCCCCTGCCGCAGGTCTGGGAGCTGTTCGACAAGCTCGCGGGTGTCCCATTGATGCTGATCCATGGCGAGCTGTCCGACCTGCTCTCGCGTCGGGGCGTTCAAGACATGATCGCAAGGCGGCCGGATATCGATCTGGTGAAGGTGCCCGATCAGGGCCACGCGCCGCTGCTGGCCGACAAGCCGACGATGGATCGCATTGTCGCGTTTTGTGCGCAATGTGATGGGGCAAACAGTTAGTCGGACTTTCTTATCCCTCCCCTTGATGGGGAGGGTCGACCGGCGGCAAGCCGGTCGGGGTGGGGTGATCGTGCCGAACGAGAACGCCCGTTCGCTTCGAAAGCGACTCACGCTTCAGGAAGTGAAGCTGTGGGTGAGCTTGCGCGGACTGAAAAGCCTCGGCTTTCATTTCCGAAGGTAGGCACCCATCGGCAAATACATTGTTGATTTTGTCTCGTTCCGCGATCGCATCGTTATCGAGGCTGACGGCGGCCAGCACGGACTGCAAAAGGACCAGAATGCCGACCAAATTCGCGATACGTTTCTCGCCTCTCAAGGATTCACGGTTCTGCGATTCTGGAACTCGGAGATAGACGGTAATCTTGATGGCGTCATGGAGAGGATTGTTCAGGTCTTGAGAACCCCCACCCCGACCGGCTTGCAGC
>Ga0315336_1002743_pt1 | contig 25805 bp, 11 predicted proteins | sample ASW5metaG_FD_204512 | JGI IMG/M metagenome (GOLD analysis project Ga0315336, IMG submission 204512) | Ammonia-oxidizing marine archaeal communities from Monterey Bay, California, United States - ASW #5 | ecosystem: Environmental > Aquatic > Marine > Intertidal zone | place: USA: California... | reverse complement strand
CTGCATCCTCTTTGGCGAGGTGCGCAGCGGCGGCCCGGCAGCCATTGAGCGGAATTCGTCGTCGGGGGTGAGCCACGCCCTCGCGGCCCTGTGCGATCGGGCCATGGCCGCGAGTCCGGCCGATCGGTTTGCGGACGCTGGAGCGTTGGCCGCCGCAATGACCGACTGGCTCGAGGGCGCGCGTGCCGAAGAGCGCAGCCAGCGCCGGGCGTCGCTCGCCGAAGCCGTGTTCTCGGCACTCACCGCCGACGTGCAGCGGGAGGTCACCGCATTGATCCTGGCCCTGGTCGATCCCGATGGGTTGCCGGTCGCGAGGCCCGAGGAGGCCGTGCGAAAACACGGCCTGGACACGTTTGTTTCGGCGGGTATCGTGGTGTCTTCCGACGGGTGGGTCTCCCTCGCAGACGCAGAGCTGCCCGGAACATGGGATCGGGTCGCATTGTGGCGCGACGCCGAAGGTGAACACCACCGACTGCGCCATCACCTGATCGACCAGGTCCGGGCGTGGACGGAAGCAGATCGGTCCGGCGCGCTGCTGGCCAAGGGCGAGAGGCTGGCAGACCTGAGCGCGTGGAGGCGTGTGCGGCGGCCTCTGCTCACCGATACTGAGGTGGACTTCCTCGACGCGAGTGTCGTAGCGGATCGGTCACAGCGACGGATCCGCACCACCGGAATGCTGGCCGTGATCGCCGTCTTGGCCGTGTCGACTCTGGTCTCGGCCACCCAGTGGCGGAGCGCACAGATCTCGCTGGAAGCAGAGGCGCTGGCCCGTGCACAGGAGCGAACGGAGCGGCTTCGCGCCGAGGGGAGACAGCTGGCGTCCGAGACGAGTCGCATGCTCCAGCTGAACCGGGATCATGCGGCCATGGCCCTTCTCAGCGCGCGCCAGTCCTTGGATCCGGACCTGGCCTCTTGCATTGACGTGGTGGGCCATCCTCAGGGATGCGATGGCAGGCTCGACCAGCTCTCCAGTTCCCTGGGCGAGCTGCGGATCATCGTGCCGCCCGAACGATCGCTCACCATCACGGGGTCTGCGCAGTGGACGGCCCTCAGCCGAGCAGCCGAGTTCGATCTCTACGATTGGAAGACCGGGGAATTCCTGGGGAATCACGCGCAATACACGCTGACCTCGGCAAGTAGAGATGGGCGCTGGCTGTTTGCCTACAACGAGCAAACCTACGAAATCGATGCGTTCCTGGACGGCGATTCACCCGCCGCCCACAGCTGGGCCGTCCAACGGGTTCCCGACACCCTTCGCAGCGCTCCGAGAGGCATCGTCGTAGAGGCCGAGGGAGGGGTTGCCTATTGGGACCCCACTCAGGATGGTCCGGTCACATTTACTGACATCGACGGGGAAGTGGTCGGCAACTACGGCACCGCATTTCTGCTGACGTGGGAGCGCGAACGCCTGGTGGTTCGGCCGGTCGACGACCTGGAGGGCACCGGTCGCAGCGTGCCGATCAAGGGCGACTTCAACGCCGTCGTCAGCGGAGACGGACGGTACGTCGCGGCGCGCACGCCCAGACAGCTCCGGGTCTACGACCTCGACCAGAAGGAGTGGGTCATTCAGGTTCCCGCAGACCGGGCGGTCGCTCTGCATACGGTCTTCGACGGCGAACTCATGATCGCGATTGGCAGCCTCGGGCGCGCTCGGGTCTTTTCGCTGCCCTCTGGTGTGGAGAAATGGAGCCGTCTCATCCACGACGACGAGATGCCCCATGTATCGCTGGCCACCAATTCGCGGTTTGCCGTTGCCGGTGATCTGTCCGGGGGCGCACACTTGTGGGACCCCACCAATGGTGGCGTCACAGCGCGGCTGAGTTTCGATCTGCACGACCCGGTCACGCCTTTTTTCGCCTCCGATTCCAGTGTCATCTTCAGGACCTGGTACGGGCTCAACGGTGCGTGGCGACCGCGGCTCATGGACGCCGAGCGCCTCGCGGCCTGTTCCAGGCCCATCTTCGAGTGTGGATTCCTCGACCCCCACGGCGGGCGGATCTTGCGGAGGGGCGCAGATGGCTTTCTGATGACCAACCAATTCACAGGCGAACGCTCGACACTGCCGGATGGTCTGCCGATCTTCCCGAAGGACCCTGGGCAGATGGCCGTCATCAATTCCCGTCAGTTCGGGTTGTTCGAGGCTGGCGTCGACGACCCCGTGTTGGTTGTCCCGTTCAGTGAAGAGAGGCCAGCATCGACAGCGGGACTTCTCCCTGGAGGAGACGGCGTGTTTCGCGTGGTAGATGGCGACCTCCAGGCGTGGGCCAACGACGGTACGCCGCTCTGGATGGTCCAACTGAGAGAGGTCTCGGAAACGTCTTGGGAGCTCCACAACCCGGGGGGCCGATACCTGGCCCATTCCCATTCCAGAACCGGCGATCTACGCGTCTTCGATCTTGGAGATGGGGGGGCGTTGGTGCACAAACTGCCCCCAGGCTCGACCTACAGCATCCTGAGGGCCTTTGCGCTGCACGAAGCAACCGGACAGCTCGCGGTGGGCAAAGGCGACGGCACTGCGGAGATCTGGAGATTGGGGGCAGAATTCCCTGAAAAGACAATCGGAAGTGGCCTTTCGGTGACGGCCACGGCTTTCGCTCCCGACGGCAAGACGGTGGCTCTTGCCCACGAGGATGGCGCGCTCGAGGTGTTCGGAGAAGAGGGCTTCCATGTTCGCATGGACGGCCTGACCCCGCGCCCCTGGATGCTGCACTTCGGCCCCCGCGGTGAACGCCTGGCCCTGGTCGCCGACTACAGCGAGGCCCAGGTATGGGATGTGGCGACCGGCAAGCGCTTGCTTTCGGTGCGCCGGGGCACTCGTGGAGATCTCGTCAGTGCCCAGCTGATGGAGGACGGCTCGCTGGTCACGATTGGCATCGGCGGGGTCGTCCGTTGGGACATTCCGGAGACACCGCAGAATCCCCTGGAGCTGACCAACCTTCGCGTCTGCCGGGACGGGTTCGAGGTGGTTCCGGTCGTGCCCTGGCCAGACGCCGCTGCGGGTCCATGGGCAAGCAAAGAGGCCTGCGGGGCCCAGGCGGCGGAGGTCGACTAGTATGGGCGCCATGTTCTGGTTGGCCCTCGCCGTTTTCTGCACCGCTTCGGCTGGTGGCGGCGACGACTTTCGGTCGCTATACGACGAGTTTGTTGTCCACTTCAAGAACGACGATCTCGACCGGGCGATCCCAGCGCTGGAGAAGGCGCTGGCGCTGCGCAAGCGGATCGCCGCTGGGGACGACGACATCGAAGTGGCTGAAATACAGCTCGACCTCGCCCGCCTGTACGACCGCGACGACCAGGATCTGAAGAGCCGCCGTCTTATCGAGAAGAACGTCGCGCTGGCTCGCCGCCTGCATCGCGCGGAACCGGCGGCCGACACCGCCACGGTGCTCTCCGACTCGCTCTCGAGCCTGACCAACTTCCTGGTCGACGAGGAGCTGTGGATGTTGGCCGAGGCCACGATGCGCGAGGCGCTTGAGGTCGCGGAGACCGAGCTCGGTGCCGACGACAGCCTCGCCTGGGACAGGCGATTCAGGTTGGCTAAGATCCTCCTGGAGCTCGGCGACCGACCGGGCGCGCAGGCACTCCGGAGGCAATCCCTGGAATCCGTGCGGCGGACGCATGGGCACGACTCATATGAGGCGATGGTGTCGACGTACCACCTCGCCGCGGCGTATCGACCCAACGATCCAGAGGGGCGCGAGATCATTGAGGCGTGCATCGCGTTGGCCACGCCCGCTACGGATCTCGAAAAGCTCGACTTCCTGGCCCAGATCGTCGACGCCCTGCATCTGACCTACCGCGATCTGCCGGCTACGCTCGACCTGCAGCGGCTGGTGCTCTCCCGGAACATCGCGGCCTTCGGAGAACGGAGCCAGAAGGTGGCCAACGATCGAACCAAGCTGGCCTACATCCTCCACGACGCGGGTCGGTACGCCGAGTCCGAGGCTCTGTTGGTGGAAACCCTTGTCCTCATCGAAGACCTGGTGGGGCCCAACCACTTCGACGTAGCCAGCGTTCTCAACAACCTCGCGCGGTCCAAGAAGGCGCTGGGCGACTATCTGGGGGCGCGGCGCCTGTACGAGCGGAGCCTGGCGATTCGAATCGAACTCGGCGGGCCAGACAGCGCGGACAACGCTGTCGTGTACAACAACCTGGGAGCGTTGGCTCGCATCATCGGCGACTACGAGGCCGCCTTCGAGCACTTCGGCGAGGCTGTACGCCTCGACCGCATGCATTTCGCCGACGTGGCCAACACTCTCAGCAACCTCGGTCTAGCCTATCGGGAGGCAGGTCGACTCGACGAGGCCGAAGCGGCCTTGCAGGAGGCCCTGGAGCTCCACGAGAAAGCCTATGGTGCGGACCATGTGGCGATGGCGATTCCATTGGGCAATCTGGCCGATCTGGCGGTGGCGCGGCGGGAGTTCGACGAGGCGCGGGCACTCGAGGAGAGCGCCCTCGAGCTCGTGCGAAACGCTCCGGCCGGCAATCCGACGGCGATCGCCGGCAGCCTCAAGATGCTGGCCCACATCAGTCGCAAACAGGGAGATCTCGAGGCGGCCCGTTCCGGCCACGAAGAGGCCATCGCTTTGTCTCTGGAAGTGCTCTCGCCCGACCACCCTACGATGGCGAACCACTACAACATGCTCGGCAACATCCTCGTAGAGCTGGGTGAGCTGGAGGCGGGACACGCGCAGCTGTCCCATGCGGTCGCCATCGAAGAGACGACTCTCGGTCTTCTGGATGGGTTGTCCCAACGGGAAGCCCTCGCCGTCCTCGAGGGAGGCCGTCAGGCGCTGGACGACTGGCTCTACTACATCCCCGATGAACCCGAAGAGGCCTGGGGACACGTCCTCGCCTTCAAGGGCGCGGTGTCGGCCCGTGCGCAGCAAGCCCACCGAGTCGCCTCATCGGTGCCGGAGATCGCCGAGCTGGCGGGTCATCAGGGGCAGATTCGGCGAGAGATGGCGCGTCTGGCGTGGGAACGAGAACCGGACGTAGATCGCGTGGCCGCCCTGCAGAAGGACCAGGAGCGCACCGAGCGGGAGATCGCGGCTCGGAGCGCCGAACACCGGCCGACCAAACCGCCAACGGCCGACGAGATCTGTGCCGCACTGGCTCCCGACAGCGCCCTCATCGACTTCTACCGGACGGAGACGGACTACTACGCGTTCGTCACCCTGAGCGATGACTGCGAGGTCCATCGGCTCGATCTCGGTGACGGCGCCGCGCTCGACGAGGCGGTGCAGGAATGGCTGGAGACCTTGCGCGATCCCGGCGAGCTCTTCAAACGGACGGCAAAGCGAGGAGAGGCCGTCACCGAACGCCTGCTCGACCCACTCCTCGAGATCGCCGATGAGCGGTCGCGGTGGTTTGTGGTCCCAGACGGGCAGCTGGCGACGATGCCCTTCGGGGCGCTGCCGGCTGGAGACCTGTTTCTCCTGGAGCGACATTCCGTGAGCTACCTCGACCGCGCCGGAGACGTGCTGCTGTCGCGGGCTCCCGCTGCCGATGGGCTGTTGGTCATTGGAGACGTCGCCTACAGCGGTGAACGGGGCGTGTCCCGGTCGGAGCCCGTCGGTCTCAGCCGCGCTGTGATCCCATGCAATCGCGATGACTACGCCGATCTCCCCGGGACGGCGGACGAAGCCGACATGCTCCAGAAACGATGGAAGAAAACGCGTAAAGGGGAGGTTGCGACGCGGCTGGGCGGCGAGCTGGCAACCGAGGCCGAGGTCGCCAGGGCCCTGCCCGGGAAGGCCGTCGTGCACCTTGCGACGCACGGGTTCTTTTCGGGCGGCGACTGTCATGACAAGCGCTCATGGGATCCGATGCTGCTCTCCGGCCTGGTACTCGCTGGCGCCAACCGACCACCCGACGTCTACGCGTCGGACGACGGAATCCTCACGGCCGCGGAAGTGGCGACCCTGGATCTCTCGGACACGGATCTGGTCGTCCTGTCCGCCTGTGAGACGGGACTGGGAAAGGTCCACCCAGGCGAGGGGGTGCTGGGTTTGCGCCGTGGATTCGCGATTTCCGGCGTGCGAACACTGATCATGAGCCTGTGGTCGGTCTCCGACGAGCACACCGCGGCACTGATGGACGCGCTGTACAAGAAGCACCTCGGCAAGAACGGGGTCTCGGCGACCGAGGCGCTCCATCTGGCCCAGCTCGAGATGCTGGAAAGGCAGCGAAAGACCGGGGATATCATGCCATTCGAGTGGGCTGCGTTCGTCTCGTCAGGGGATTGGCGGCCCTGATCGTTTGGACCGAGGGCGCAAGTCGTGGTCGTACGAAGTCCTTGCGTTCAACGCCGCCAGGGGGTTCGCAAAGGGGGGACGACACGCAGAGCCCGTCGTTCAGGACCATCGTCGCTGTCGTCCCCCCTTCGCCAATCCGAGCGGGACCGCTTTCAGATCGTCGCGCATTGCCCCACCGACGCCGCCGGCCCGGTCGGATTGAGGGGGATGCAAGGGGTCTCCCCTGCCGAGCGCAGCGAGCCAATGGATCTTTTCCACGCCGCCATCACCGACGCCATCTCACCCGCCCACTCCGCCTCTCTCACCGATCCCCGCTTCACCATGTTTAAGGGAGAGGGCAGCCTCTTAAGCTGCGCGCAGCCGACATCGGCATACCTTCTTTGGGTCAGAGCCGATGGAGGTCGACATGGGTGAGTTTTCGTGGTCCCCAGAGCGCCCCGGACGCGCGGGTGTGCTCGAGCAGTTCGTGTGCAGAACCGAGGAGGGCCTGCTGCGCATCGAGATCCGGAAAGAGAACAGCTGGATGTGGATCGAAGAAGGGGAGGAGACCCGCGTCCTCCAGTTCGACGCCACCGACCTGAACGGCGTCTTCGAGCAGCTCAACAAGGTCGAAGACCTGCCCTCTATCGAGAACTACCTGAAGTTCGCTCTCGATCTCGAGCTGACCATCATCGCCTGGGAGCAGTTCGATCGCGAATACCTCACACTGCTGCCCCTACCGGGCGACGCGGCCTTCAAGTACTTCAGCGACGTCCTCTACAACGTATCGACGGGCCAAACGGGTCCCTTCAACGCCGATATCGGGTTTGGTGCGCCGCCGAGTGCGAGCACGGGACTCCGGTTGGGTCTGGCCCAGCTCGGCTACGAGGGCGGCGAGAAGGGAGAGTCGCCGGTGGTCACCTGCGACGACAACGCACCCCAGTGGCCCCATCCCCACCACGCGCGGGCCGACGTGGTGTTCACCCTCTTCAAGAAGACCAAGCGCGGCTGGCGCCCGAAGGGCCACCCCCCGGACGAGGACATCGCCGAAGCGATCGCGGCCATTGCAAACCAGGGCTATTCGGTGTCCGATTGGGCCGAGCAGGCGGCGGAGATCGGCCCCGGCTTCCGGGAGAGATGGTCCCACCTGGTCGCCCTGATGACCCGCGGCTGCCCGATGCCCACCGGTCGCAACGCCTTTGATTGGGTGCAGCGAGTGCAGATCGCGAGTGCGCTCACCATCGCGAACCTGGACCAGGGTTGGGAAAAGAGCCTTCGACGGCGGATCTTGTTGAACCTCGTCCTGGGTCGTCCGGATTGGGTCGTCACTGCGGCGATCGTCGGGCTCTACCAGGTCGCCATCACGACGCCAGAGGCCAAAGAGGAGATCGACCACCTGTTCCGATTCCTCCAGCGCAACGAGGCCTATCGGGGTTTTACGACCTACTCGATGCCGCTGTCGCTGCTCTGGCTACGGCTCGGCAGTTCGCTTCTCGACGAGGAGCAGATGCGGGACTGGGGACGGGAGGCCTTCTACGGCGGCGTGCATCGCGAGGTCATCGAGGACGTGGACCTCGCCGGCTACGCCGAGTCGATCGCGGCCGGCACCAACGGCTTTCCCCAGTGGCAGGAGCGCGCCGAAGATCCCATCGTGGCCGAGGAGCTGAGGGTCCAGGTCGAGCTGGCGAAAGTGCGTATCGAGCTGAAGACGACCGACCCCGCGAGCAAGGAGGCCATGGCGCTCATCCGGCACTCGAACGCCGTGTCTTGATCGCTCACGGCGTCCACGCGGAACTGATCTCGGCGTAGAGGTCTTCCGCCGACCGTTCGAACACGGAGGGGTCCCACAGGCGCACGGTTCGATCCCAGCTGCCGCTGAGGAGGAGGTGTTCTCCGAAGCGAATTGCGCTGACGCGCCCGTTGTGGGCGCGGGTCCGCATGAGCATCGCGCCGCTGTCGACCTCCCAGACCGTGAGGTGGCCGTCTGTGGATCCCAGGGCCACCTGGCCCCCATTGGCGTCCATGGCGAGCTGGGCCGGTTCGCCGCCACCGGTCAGCCGGGCGACCTCCTTCCCCGACCAGTCCAAGACCACCACCGATCGGGGCAGGGACACTGCGACATGGGACTCTGAGACGGCGATGTCGGTTGCGCTGGGCTGCTTCCCCAGGGGGGTCGTCGATCCGTCCTCGTCGATCCTCGCAATGACACCATCGGCTCGGCCGAGCACCGCCATGCGGCCGCTCCCGGTCGCTGCGAAGTCCACCCACAGGCCGGCGGCGATGGTGCCCCGCTCCTCATTCAGGCTGGGCCATGTGATGACCCCGTCGCCGGAGAAGGCGAGGCCGTAGATACCTCTGGCGTTCCAGGAGAGGCGTCGAAGAGGCGGGGTGGAGAGGCGATCGATCACCTCCGCGCTCCCACTGTCGATGATGGCGATGGGCAGCGGGCCGGCGGAGGCGATGACGCGGCGGCCGTCGGGGCTGAAGTCCACGTTCTTGACTACCAGGTCTTGCCAGCGCGCCGGCAGCGCGCGTCCACGGGCTAGATCCCAGATCAGGACCGTGCCATCGCCGTGGGCCGAAGCCGCTTTTTGGCCGTCCGGTCCAAGGTCGATGTCGGAGACGCCCTCGGGTCCCGGCAGCCGTACCGGGCGCAGGTCAACGGGCACCGTCCAGTCCTCGAGGACATCGGCGGCCCGGCGGAGGGTCTGGGCGTCCAGCCACCGCGCGGCGCGCGTGCTGCCTGGAAGGGTGGCCAGGATGGCTCCGCTGTGTAGGTCGAGGATGGCGGTCCTGCCGCCGGCATAGGTGACTGCGACGCGCTCACCGGTCGGGTCGATCGCGAGGTCCCGGATCGGATCGACGCCGCCCTGGTGCCGCTTCAGGACCCGACCCTCGACGTCGAAGACCACCAATTCTCCCTGCAGCGTCCCGAGGACGTAGACGCCACTGCGACCGGCGAGGGAGAGACCGCGGAAGTCGGGGTGGTCCAACAGACTGTGGAGTCCCGGGTTGTCGGTGGGCCCGGAAACGACGCGACCGTTGTCGCACAGCGTGACTGCGGTCCCTTCATCGTCGACCACACTCGCGTGCGTGACGCGGCTCCCGCAGGGCCTCTTGGCGAGCAATTCCCTTTCGGGTGCGGCGACGATGAAGTGGCCGTTGCCGATGAGGACGACCGCTTCAGTTCCGGGAATCGGGCGCACAGTCTGGAGAGGGGTCGATTTCACAGACGGCCCTCGTTCGCCGGAGGGCGACCACCACTGCAGCTCGTGATCGGCCGCGTTGACGACCACCGACTGACCGGTCCAGCCCACGCTCACCGCGCGCCCGGGAACTGCGAAGGAGCCGTTGGGCCCGGAGATCAGGGTCTGGTCTCGCTGGAGACACGCGAAGATGCGCGCGTCATCACTTCCGATGACCCGGTCGCATCCGTGCAGGGCCTCCCCGCGCTCACGGGTGATGCGGGGAGCCGCGGCCCAGGCGGCGAGGATGCCGCGGGCCTCCGGATCTTCTCCGGCGAGCAAGCCCGTGGCGGCCAGGAGCTCTGAGGTCGGTCGGTCCCCGCGTTCGAGGGCGTCCCGGGCGCGCTCGATCTGGAGGAGCGACAGGCTCTTGTCGGCCTTCTTCAGCGCCACGAGGGTCTTGGCCTCCGCCTCCTGGGCGTTGTCACGCTCGAGCGCTGTCTGGTGCCAGGCCATGCCGACCAGCACGACGCCCACTGCGGTCGCAATGCCCGCCGCTGCCAGGGGACCGCGCCACGCTGTGATCGCGCGCTTCATGAGGTCCCATGGGGAGTATTCGTACGCGCTCACCCGCCGTCCGTCGAACCACAGGGACAGATCTCGGGCGAGGTCCTGCGCGGAGTCGTAGCGGTTCGCGGGATCGGTCTGGCAGGCGCGATTGACGACTGCGGCGAGCTCCTTGGGCGCGTCGGCGCGGGCCTCGAGAACGCTGGCGTTCTGGGTGGTCCACAGCGACACCCCCGCCAGGATCTCGTAGAGGATCACACCGAGGGAGAAGACGTCCGATGCCGGTGAGGCCGGTTGTCCATTCACCTGCTCGGGGCTCATATATGCAGGGGTGCCCACCGCGTGGTCGGCGCCGTCGAGATCGTCGAGCTCCACCGCGAGGCCCCAGTCGGCCACCTGGGTCTCTCCGAACTCGCCGACCAGGATGTTGGCCGGCTTCAGATCGCGATGCACGACGCCCAGGCTGTGGGCAAAGGCGACGGCTTCGCACGCATCGAGGAAGTGGCGCAGGAGCCCGGCGCGGTCGGCTGGATCGGGCGCATCCGAAAGGGCATCGGCCAGGTTCTTCCCTCGGACGACGCGCATCGTGTACCAGGGACGACCATCCTCGTCCCTGCCGGCGTCGTACACCGGCACGATGCCCGGGTGTTCGAGGCGGGCGGTGATGCGGGCCTCTCGGGCCAGCCGCGCCTCGCTCGCCGGGTCGTCCACCAACAGAACCTTGCGGGCGACGTCCCGCTCCAGACGCCGGTCGTGGGTGGTGCGGACCTCGCCGACCCCGCCCCGGCCCAGCAGTCCGCCATCGCGATAGCGGGCGGTCTCCGGGACGCCGAGTTTCGTGTCTTCCGGCTCCTTGCCGGGTGGTGCGCCGCTGAGTCCGAACGGAGAGGACCGATTCGGTGTGTGACTCACGTGCGGTCCTCGACGCGGTCGTCGGGGCCGATGATCAGCTCCAGGCCCCCGGTCCCGTCGGGCTTGACCAGATCCGGGCGCACGCCCCCTTCGCGGAGCTTTGCGCGGAGGCGGAAGAGTCCCACATCGAGGCGCCGGCGGAGCTGATTGCGGTCGAGGGCCCCCGGCCAGACCAGCTCGGCGACGACGTGCCAGGAGGCGGGTCCATCCAGCGCTACCAGCTCGGAGACGAGCCGCGCCAGAACGCCGTTCAGGATCACCGGCGGCAGCCCGTCGGGATGAATGTGGACCGTGTCGAAGTTGGCGATGATCGTCAGGGTTCTGGCGAGGCTGCCCTGGCGGGTCGTCATGCTGCCCGCCTGGTGGAGCGGGATGGCGACCGCAGTGAAGACCTTGCCGTCGACCTCGATGGTCGAGCCCGCCACGAACGGCGTCGGCTCCGTATCGACCCTCGCCACCCACCAGCCGTCGGCGTCATTCCAGATTCGCGCGACGGAACTCACGACATAGCCCGCCTGCAGGCTCGGGCGCGGATCCCTCACCAGAGAACAGGCTCCGGGCAAGACCTGGCGCGCGAGTCCCTGTCCCTCCAGGCCGAGTACCGCCCCGGGAAGCTCGACTTGAATCACATCGAGGAACAAGCCGTCCGCGAGCTCGACCCGCAGTCCAGCCTTCAGCGCCACCTCGGCCCGACGGCGCCCGTCGATGGCAAAGACGCCGCGAAGTGCCAACAGCTTGAGGTCGGCTCCGCGGAGGCTGACCAGGGCGTGGGCTTCGCTGACTCGCGGATCCGGGATGTGGAGCGTCGCGGTGGTCAGGCGGCCGATGAAGTCTCCGTGCAGGAGTGCGTGTTCGGCTCCGTCTGCCGTTCTAATCAGGGCGGCCGCCCGCAATGGCGCGGTGGGCTCGCTGTCTCCCCGGGTGCTCATCTCCTCCAGCGTACCCGAGTGAGAGGTGTCGGTAAGATCCGTGAGTGGTTCGGCGATGCGGACCTCCGGGTAGCTCTGAGACATCACCTTGGAGTTCCCATGTCTCAACGCCTCGTTCTCACTCTCGCGCTGTCCTTCATCGTTGCCTGTGGCTCCGACGGCTCCGATGGCTCCGGGAAGGGCGTCGACAACACGCCCAGCGACACCGACGCCGACGCCGACACCGACGCCGACGCGGATGCCGACACCGACACGGACACGGACACCGATTCCGACACGGACACGGACACGGACACGGACACCGATACCGATACCGATACGGACACCGACATCCCGGATCCCGATCTGGATGGCGACGGCGTGGTCGCCTCTCTCGACTGTGACGATTCCGATCCCGAGCGATTCCCGGGGAACCCCGAGTTGTGCGACGACATCGACCACGACTGCGATGGGGATACGAGCAACGGATTGGTCTTCGAGGATTGGTACGCCGACGCCGACGGGGACGACTTCGGCGACCCCACCGACGTGGTGTCGACTTGTGATGGCGCTCCGGTGGGACGGGTCGCGGACTTCAGCGACTGCGACGACGGCGACGACTACGTGTTCCCAGGTGCGGTGGAGGCCTGCGATGGCGTCGATCAGAACTGCGATGGCTACATCGACGAAGGCGTGACGACCGACTGGTACGCCGACACCGACTTCGACGGTCACGGCTCCGGGGTTGCGTTGCCCGCTTGCACCCAGCCCTACGGCTACGTAGCGACCGACGACGACTGCGACGACGACCGAGCGGACACCTACCCGGGGGCCGTCGAGCTCTGCGATGGCGCCGACAACGACTGCGATCTGGTGGTCGACAACGGGCTCTCGACGCCCTGGTACGCCGATACGGATGGGGACGGATATGGCGATCCGGCTGCCGTGATCGACTCCTGTTTGCAGCCATCCAACTTCGTCGCCGACGACACCGACTGCGATGACGACAATATCGACACCTACCCCGGAGCCATCGAGCTCTGTGACGGCCTCGACAACGACTGTGATCTCGTGGCCGACAACGGCGTTCAGGTGGCCTGGTACGCCGACAGTGACGGCGATGGCTACGGCGACGGGGACGACGTGATCAACGCCTGTTCGCAGCCCCAGGACTACATCTCAGACGCCACCGACTGCGACGACGGCAACCCACTGGTCTACCCGGGGGCTCCACCGGTCGACTGCGACCTGGTCGACAGCGACTGCGACGGCCTCATGGAGGAGTGGGTCGTGCCCCAGGACGGCGAGCTGACGATGGTTATCGACCAGGCGGTGGCCGGTGACCGGATCTGCATCACCGACATGCAGATGGGGAACTTCACGGTCGACAAAGACCTCATCCTCGATGGCATGGGCATGAACCACCCGATCGGGAACATGCCGGGCCGGGTGTTGACTGTGCTCAACGGCGCCAGCATCGAGGTCTACGATCTCGAGCTCACGGGCGGAATGGTCACCACGTGGTTGGGCGCGGGCCTCTACCTCCAGGCCAACACGTCGGCGATCCTCGACAATGTGGTCGTGCACAACAACATGGCGGAACACCAGGGTGGCGGCATCTACGTCGACAGCCACGCCACGCTGACCATGACCGGTGGTGCGATTCGCGACAATCTCATCCACTCCACGGGTCAGAACGCCTTCCTGACGGGCGGTGGGCTCTTTGCGCGGTCCAACACGACCGTCACGCTCACCGATGTCGCCGTCGAGTACAACAGCATCATGTCGATGCCCGGCGAGGAGGGCAGGGGAGCCGGCATCGCCACCGACGGAGGCTGGGTCGACATGACGCTGACGGACGTCGACCTTCACGGCAACCTGCTCTCCGGTGGCAAAGGGCGCGGGGCCGGTATCTGGTCCTACGGGGCCGACCTGACGGTGACCCGCCTGGACGTGAGGGGGAATCGGATCGATGGCGTGACCGATGGTTATGGCGCTGGCGTCTACATCCAGAACTCCCCGTCCGACTTCCGCAATGTGGTCGTCGCCGGCAACGAGATCTCCGCCTCGGCCACCGCGGCTGGCGCCGGGATCTTCCAGCAGGCCACCGGTCTCGACCTCGACTACATGACCCTGTGCGGCAACTCGGCCTATGCGCCCGGCGGTGACGGCGGGGCCTGGTTCATCGACAACAACCCCGGCACCTGGGTCTATGTCAGGCACACGATCCTGCAGGACAACGAAGCTGGCCCGGGAGCGGCAGCTTTCGTTGGAGATGTCCCGGTCGACGTGTCCTGGAGCGGGTCCTTCGGAAACACGCCCGCTGACTGGGAGGTGCTGCCGGCACCCGCCAGCGGCCAGTATTGGAACACCGATGCCGACTTCGTGAACACCACGGGCTCTTCCGTACTCTGGGACTTGCACCTGTCGCCGGGAAGCGCCTTGAAGGACGTCGGCGACCCGAATTCCCCTCGCGACCTGGACGGGTCTCGGGTCGACGTCGGTGCCTACGGTGGTGGGGATGCCTGGCTGTAGTGAACCATCCGCAGCGCGTCAAAGGCGTACAGGTGGCGGTCGGTTCTTCTCCCAGGAGCGGACCCAGGACCCCTCGCGGTCGATGTAGCCCTCCCGCTGCAGCGTCCCGAAGTTCGGGTCGAACTTGCCGATAGAGACTGCGACCCTCGCGAGTCCATCGACGAAAGGCCCGGCTTCGCTGAACCCAGGAGGGATGGCGAAGGCTCCGTCTCGATCGATATAGCCCCAGCCCTCCTTCGGGTGGAGGACGGCACCCACCCCCTCAGAGAAGGCTTGGGTCCGGGAGAACTTTGCGGGGACCGCGAAGGACCCATCAGCGGCCAGGTATCCGTGGCGGTGGTTCTTTCCATCCCAGACGTTCACCGCGGCTCGACCCTCGGCAAAGGGCTCGACGCGATGTTTGCCATCGAGAGTGAACACCGTCTTTCCCGCCCGGTCGATGACGCGTCGTCCCGAGACCTGCGCCAGGCCATCGGAGAAGGGCGTGGCGGACTCGAACTGCGGCTTCAGGACCCAGTTGGCCTCGGGATCGAGGTAGCCCCAGCCCTCGCGGGTGTGCACTGGAGCGAGACCCTCGGCAAACGGCCTCGCATCGAAGAAATCCGGCGTCACCTGGGTGCCATCGAGATCGACGAAGACGGATCTCTTCGAACCGCTCCGCGATGTCTCCGTTCCCTTCTCCCACGTCTCCAGGACCGCGCGGTCGTCCGAGAAGGGCATGCCGCTTCCCGGGAATCTGCTGGAATCGGTGAGGCGGATCGAGATCTGGCGCCCGGATTTGTCGAGGTAGACGGCCTGCATCTTGCCCTGGGCGCGGATTCGGCCACAGCTGCATCGGCCCGGACTGCCTCCCCAGTACTCGTGGATGCCGGCGACATGGAAGTCGAGCGGGGTGAGCGCCCCAGCGCCGTTCACCAGCGCAGTGCCCTCCGGGGTGGAGACGATCGCGACGCCCTCCGAGAACACTCCAGCAGATCCGAAGCCGCAGGGCAGGACCCACCGGCCATCGGCGCGGATGTATCCCCACTGGAAGGAGCCTGTCTCCCGAGCGGGGAAGAGTGCTTCGCCGGCCCATTCCACGGGCCCGTGGTCCGTCGGAGCCGGGTGGAGCCAGCTTTGCAATGTTTCCCAGAGTCCCAACCTGCCCTCAGTGAATCCTACGATCCGTTCTCTGGAGTAGGCTTCCACCGTGCGAATCCCACTGACCGATGGCGAGGTGGATCTCGATGCCCGTGTGGCCCTGAGGTCCCAGAGCATCGACCTCACTCCCCGCGAGGTCGAGCTGCTGCGACATCTCGCCACCCACACGGGTGCGGTGACTCTGCAGGAGATCCTGACGCAGGTCTGGGGCTACGCGGCGAGCTCGCGGACCCAGGCCGTGCACGTCGCGGTGCGCCGGCTGAGACAGAAGATCGAGGTCGATCCGAGTCATCCAGTCCATTTGATCACGGTGGCAGGCGTCGGGTGGAAGCTCGTTCCCGCCGCCGCGAGGCTGCTCGCGACCCGGGTCCCGACGCGGCTGGTGGGACGCCATGAGCTGCTCGCGGCGCTGCTGAGCACTGTCGAAGAGAGTCCGCTGGTCACCCTTATTGGCCCGGGAGGCATCGGCAAGACCAGCATCGCCCGCGCGCTGCTCGCCGATACCCAGGGACGCTTTGTGGACCTGACGGCGGCGCGAACGTCCGCAGACGTGAGCGGGCAGGTGCTCGAGGGGCACGACCCGGCTTGCCTCGCCGGCGATCTGGTGGTGCTCGACAACGTGGAACAGGTCGCCGAAGTCTGCGCGGAGTTGATCGCCGCTTGGCTCGAGGCGGTCCCGTCGGCGCGATTCGTGGCCACCAGCCGAATCCCGCTCCGGCTCAACGTCGAGCACATCGTGCGGGTGGGTCCGCTGTCGCAGGCGGACGCCGTCGATCTCTTCGAGCGCCGGTGTGGTGCGTTTGGTGCGAAGGTCGTTGACGATCCGGCTGTCGCCGATCTCGTCGAGGCCCTCGACTGCAACCCCCTCGCCCTCGAGCTCGCCGCGGCACGCACCCCGCTTCTGTCGCCCGCCCAACTTCTCGAACGCGGAACCGGGGTTCTCCGATCTCGACAGCGCGACCAGAGCGCCCGCCACACGAGCCTCGATGAAGTCGTCGCCTGGTCTTTCCACCTGCTGTCAGACAGCGAGCAGGAGGCCCTGCGGCAGTTGATGACCTTTGTAGGAGGGTTCTCACTCGAGGCCGCCGAGGCGGTGGTGCGCGTGGCCGATATGGACGCCCTCGACGCGGTGCACGGGCTGCTCGACGCGTCGCTGCTTCGCGAGCTCGAGGGGAGACGGTTCGCTCCCTGGGTCGCCGTGAGTTCCTATCTTCGCGAACAGCCCTCTGAGGAAGCCCTGGCCCGCCACCTGCAGTACTACGCGGGAATGGGGGCTGCGCTGCGCCAGAGTCAGGGGAAGTCTCCCGCAATCCTTGGTCGCGAAGCCGGGAACCTGCGAATCGCGCTCGGCCGGGCACTCGAGACGAACGCCGTCGGATCCCTGGCCGATCTCTGTGTCGGGGTCGGCGAAGCTGCGGCGGCCGTCGTGCACGCGGAGGCCATTCCCCTCATCGAGCGGGCCCGTGAGCGACTGCCGGCGAACGAGCAGGCCGCGGCCGCCTACGGTCACGCCAGAGCACTGTCCCGGATCGATCCCATCGCCGGCGCAGCCATCGCCGAGGAGGGGACCCATGCCCTTGGCGAAGCGGGCTGGCGCGCCCACATCCTGGTCACCGAGATGTTCAGGGACGCCGCCCAGTTCGTCGACGCGCACGCCGCCGCGGACCGCGCATTGGCTGCCGCCCGGACCCCAAGCGAACGCGTGGAGGCCCTGGTTCATCGCGCCACTTCGTCGGAGCGCATGGGGGATGGGGACGCGGCCTGGGCCGACATCGACGAGGCATGGGCCCTCGACGATGTCGACGAGACCCGAAGAACGCTCGTCTTGAGCACCCGTGCAGTGCTCAAGGGTAGAAATCAAGACTTCGATGGGGCCGAAGAGGACTATGCGATGGCGCTGCAGCGGTATGTCGCCGCGGGAGATGTCGTAAATGCGGGCATCCTGCACAGCAGTCTGGCCACCATCCACAACTACCAGGGCCGCCACACCGAAGCCGTGGCCTCCGCCGAGAGCGCAATCGCGTGTTTCACCGAGATCGGCTGGCAGTCCCGCTTCGCCAGTCCACTGATGGTCATCTCCAATGTCCGGCGTATGGAGGGAAAGCTCGACGAAGCCGCGCAGCTTCTGGGTCGAGCCGCCAACCTGGCTCGTCGAACGGGAAATCGAACGGCCCACGCTACGGCTCAGTGCCACCTCGCCCAGGTGCGCCGACAGCAGAAGCGATTCGACGAGGCGGAGCGCGTCCTCGACGCCGGCATCGCCACATTGACGGCGGTGGGAGCACGCCATCGCCTGGTCGAGCTGGTGACCCTGCGTGGAGAGATCGCCCTCGACCAGGGCCACACGCCCATCGCAGTCGCCGCCCTGACCGAGGCCGAAGATCTGGCCGAGGGCTTGCCGACTGCGGCCAATGCCCGGCGCACCATTCAGTGGCTCCGAGACCGGCTCACGCGCGAGGCCTGACCTGCGGTAACGTCGGCCCATGAATGGCATTCAAGGACTCTGGAGTCGGCCGGGACTGCTCGTCGCGGTTGGAAGGCGTGGATTGATCCTCAGGAGTGAGGACGACGGCGTCACGTGGCAGAAACCCGCTCCCGTCGTGGGCCCAGACCTGCGCCGCGTCCACGGGCGCGGGGATCGCGTCGTGGCCGTGGGGTCGAATGGAGCCGTTGCGGTTTCCACCGATGCCGCGCGGACATGGCACAACGCAAAGACTGGGCTCACCGCCGATCTGCGGGCGGTCGCCGTCGGGCCCGAGGACGTCGTGGTCGCCGGGCTGGGCGGTCAGGTCGCAGTTTCCGCCGACGGGACGCAGTGGGAGCGAGCGGACGTCGGCGGAGGGACCTACGAGGACGCACAGGTCTACGAAGACGGCCGGGTCGCGCTCCTCAGCCTGTCGTCGCACTTGTACACGCGCCAGGCAAACGGAAGCTGGGTCGCGGAACAGCAGCCGGTCAAGTACCTCCGGTGCATCTCCCACCCGCTGATGGGCGGCTCCAAGGGCGCGGTCATGCTCGGGGGTGCAGAAGACACTGGCGCCGAGTGCGCTTTCTACGATTGTTGGTACGCAGGCGAGGTGGGCCTCGCCGTAGGCCTGGACCAGATCGCCGTCCGCCGCTCGGGAAAGTGGGTGGCTCAGCCCCTCGATGGGTGCCAGCTCGCCGCTCACGGAGTCGGGAAGGCCCTCTGGGTCGCCGGGAACAAAGGGGTGCATCGCTCGTTGGATGGCGGCGGCACCTGGGAGCCCGTCACCATCGAGATCACCGAGGAGCTGGCCGGCGCTCCCGCTGCGAAGGGCAGCTGGTCCCTCGTAAGTAAACCACCCATCAACGCCAATAACTTCGCGGCCTCCTCGAGCGGTGTCTACGCCGTCGGCCACGGCGGCATGGCCATCTCCAGGGACGGCGGTGTCACATGGACCACGGCATTCGACGGTCGATTCATCAGCGACGTGCACGCCGATGGAGACCACGTGTGGGCCGCTCCCAACGGCGAGATTCTCCACAGCACGGACGCGGGGGCGACGTGGACGGCCGAGAAGAAGGCGAAGCGCAAGTACTTCCGGGCCTTCGCCAGCGCCGACGGCTTCGTCTACGTCACCATCGAGGGCGGCACGTCGATGTTGCGGAACGAGATCGGAAAGAAGCGCTGGGCGAAGCTCAAGATGCCGAAGAAGAGCGCCCGGGGCCTGTGGGCTGGGGGCCCCGAGGTCTGGGTCGTGGGTCGCAACGGGCTGGTGGCGAAGTCAGCGGATCGAGGTGACGATCTCGTCCTCGTCTCCTCCCCCGGAGGCAAGGAGCACTGGTGGTCGGTGTGGAGCAACGGCGCTGGAGCAACCTTCATCGTCTCCGAGACCGGCACGTCCTATCGAACCCTCGATGGCGGTGACACCTGGACGAAGCTGACTCGAGACGGGAGGCGAGATCTCTACGCCCGGGCCGTCTGGGGTGTCGATGGTGTGGTGTTCGCCGGCGAGGACAGCGGGATCATCTACCGAACCGAAGATCTGGGAGACTCCTGGGAACGCGTCTTCGAGGGTCCGAAGGGGATCCGCAGCTTCACTGGCGCGGGTCTCGACGACATCTGGGCCTGCTCCTGGGATGGCGGCCTGGCCCACAAGACCTGAGCGTGGCGAACGGTGGGCCGATAGCCCCCTTCGATCTCCGGACTCCGGCTTCGACGAGGTTGTCGGCGATCATGGCTGTCTGGGTTGTGGCGGCGCAGCTGGCGCTCGTGTTCTATTTCGACGCCATCGGACTGATCGCAGGCTTCCTCTCGGTGCCCATGCTCGTCATGATGGGTGTGGACGCCGTACGCGACGTCGAGATCCGTTTCGACGATGCCATCGTCAGCTTGCCAACCCTGTTCGGGCGGACTGCGCTCCCGCTGGTCGAGATCGCTCGGGTGGAGGTGACTCAGGTGGGTGTCGAGATCGGGCTTCTCGGCGGTGGCACCCACATCGTCGTGGGCACCGCCTACGAAACCAACAAACGCTGTGATGAGCTGGCTTCCCGAATCCTGTTGGCCGCCAGCCGGGCGCGAGGTGCCGAAGGAAGCCAGGAGGGAGGGCGCGTTTTTCCGGAGGAAATGGTCCTGGGTGCGCCGACGCACGATCACGTGGAGATCGGGTTGGGTCAGCCGATGATCTTCGTTGTCCCAGCGCTGTGGATGGCGATGCTGGTCTGTTCCGGCTTCTTGGTGAACCTGCCTGACGCGGTGATGGTGGGCGCTGCGGCGCTGATGGCAGCCGCTCTCGCAGCCGTGGTCTGGGGTGAGAAGACGCTGCACCTCGACGCTCAGCACGTCGAGCTGCCCGGTCGATTCCGAATTGCCCTCGTCGATATCGAGAAGGTGTCGCGAGACGGGAGCGGACGGGTTGTCCTGCACTTGGGAGGTGGAGAGGAGCGCCGCATCACGGTGCACGGATACGGGCTCGCCGACTCTCTGGCGAACCAGCTCGGCATCGCGGTGCGCAGAGCGCGGATTCCGGCCGGAGAGGCGGGTGAGGAGGACCAGGAGGCAAGACAGCGGCTTGAACAGCTGGTTCGACGGGGTCGCGAGGACCCCGAGACGAAACAGTAGGCCTTCGCGGTAGTCTGCAGTTGATGTCCTATGCGAGCTTCCTCCCCCATGTGCTCCGCAGGCGCCTGGGGTCCATCGACGACGGCGGGCCCTGGCGTGTGGATCGACCCTCGGTGCTGTTGCTCGCGGACGTCGTGGGGTTCACTGCCGCAACGGCTCGACTCACCCAATCCGGCCCGGACGGGGTCGAGCGTATGCCGCTCTTCCTCAGCGAAGTCTTCGGCGCCCTGACAACCACGATCACCGCCCATGGTGGAGATGTCGTGGGGTTTGCCGGCGACGCCATCACCGCGCTGTGGACGGCCGAAGATGTCGAAGGCCTCGACGAAGTGTGCATTCGCGCGCTGGCCTGCGCATTGGAGATCCAGGGTCAGGTGGCCGGATTCGCCATCGGCGAGGAGCCGCTCACCTTCCGCCAGTTTGCCGCCTGCGGAACGGCCACGCTCGTGCAGGTGTGCAGCGACGACGACCGCCGCCGGCTCTTCGCTGTCCTCGGCGAGGTGGTCGACCAGATGAGTGCAGGAGCCCGTGAAGCCGGCGCCGGAGAGATCTGGGTGGCCCCCGATTTTGCCCAGATTGTCGGGGATCGACTGACGGTCGGTGCACGGGGAGCTGCGGGCGTCCAGGCCCTCGCGCTCGCCGAGGCGCCGGCCCCGGCGACCCTCGAACCCGCCGACTTGCGCGGCGACACGGTCACTTCGGCCCGCAGGCACGTTCCCCCGGGAGTCGCTGCCTGGGTCGACGCCGGAGAGTCCCAGTGGCTCGGTGAGCTTCGCGACGGCACCGTGCTGTTCGCCAAGCTGCCGACCTGGGAGCGGGGCGACGACTTTCTCGAGCGTCTACAGGCCCTCACCGGACGCCTGATGGGGACGGTGCACCGCTATGAAGGGGCGGTGATCACCCTGTCAGTGGATGAGAAGGGCCCATCGTTGTTCGCCGCTTTCGGCCTGCCGCCCGTCGCCCACGAAGACGATCGGCTCCGCGCCCTCCTCTGCGCCATGGAACTCCGCGATCAGCTTCGCGAGGCCGGGGGTACCGGGTCGGTCGGGGTCGCCAGTGGGCCGCTGTACTCCGGTGTCGTGGGCAACGACCTGCACAAGGCCTATTCCTTGATGGGAACGCCCACCAACAACGCTGCGCGCCTGGCCCAGCGGGCCGAGGGAGCCGTGTTGTGCACCGGCAGCTGTCGACAGGGTACGGCCGGGAAGCTGGCTTTCAGCTCCAAGGGCTGGCTGGAGGCGAAGGGGCTCGGAGAGGGCGAAGAGGTGTTCGAGCCCCGCCGCGATGGTTCGGGGGCCGAAGCCATCCAGGGGGCAGATCCACTCGGTCGAGGTCGCGTTGCGGTGGTCTCCCAGCTCCGCGGGCTTCTCGATTGGCAGGTGCGGACCGGGAGCGGACAGCTGGCCCTGGTCGTCGGCGACCCGGGAATCGGCAAGTCCTGGCTCCTGCGGAGGGTCCAGGAAGCGGCGAAGGAGTTGAAGTTTCGCATTCTGCGTGGGTCGTCGAGCTCCATCGAGCGTGACAGTCCACTGCACGTGTGGCGAGGCGTCGTTTCCGATCTCTTCGAGCTCCCACGGGACGGGTCCGCCAGCGAAGTCGAGGCGGCCATCCTGGCGTTGCTCCCAGAGGGAATGGCGGAACGGGCGCCCCTGTTCTCGGCGCTACTTCCGCTGTCTTTGCCGGAGAACAGCTTCACGGAGAACCTGAGTCCGGAGGGTCGGAGCGACCAGCTCCTCTTCCTGCTCCGCGAGCTGCTCCAGACCGCGGCCGTGGAGAGACCTACGCTGATCGTGCTCGAGGACGCCCACTGGTTCGACTCCGGATCGGCCGCCTGGCTCCGCGGGCTGGTCGAGTTGGTGCCGGAGCTGGGCTGGGTCGTCAGTTCCCGTCCGCCGACCGATGAGGACTCCGTCGTCAACGCACTCCAGGGCCCTCCGGAGGCCACGTTGGTGAACCTCGCCCCGCTCGAGAGACCTGCGGTGGACAGCCACGTGTGTCAATTGTTGAAAGTCGCCGAGATCCCTGAAGAACTCTCGGCGACTCTCCAGGCCCGGGCGGAGGGCAATCCCTTCGCAGCGGAGCAGTTCGCCCTCGGCCTTCTCGAGGCCGGCGCCATCGGGGTGAGCGGAGACACCTGCCAGATCGCAGACCCGAAGAAGATCGCCGACGCCAGCCTGCCGCGGACCGTTCGGGACATGGTCCGCGCCCGCGTGGACCGGCTCTCGCCCGAGCAGCAGCTCCTGCTCAAGGGAGCCAGCGTTATGGGTCGGGCGTTTTCGCTGGACGCGGTAGCGGCGCTGACTGGAAGAGAACTCGCCACCCTGGAGCGTTCAGCCGACGCGTTGTTGGGTAATCGTCTCCTGAGTCGACCGGGGTCGGAGGGATGGATGTTCGGGCACGCCATCACCCGCGACACGGTCTACGAGCAGCTCCTCTTCGCCAAGCGGAGAGAGCTGCACGGCCAGGCGATCGCGTGGTTGGAGGCCGGAGAGGCCGTCGATCAGCACTACGTCGCGCTGGCCTACCACGCCGAGGGCGCCGGGGACGCGGTCCGCACAGTGCAGTATCTCGAGGCGGCAGGAGAACAGGCCCTGTCCCGCGGTGCGGCCCCCGAGTGCATGGGACACCTGCTCCGAGCCGGGGAAATCGCCGCCCGCGAGGGCTTCGACGCCCCGGACAAGCGAACCTGGCGCTACGAGATCCTCTGCGAGGCGGCCTACCGCGCGGGAAAGATGGAGGACTGCATCACCTGGGGATCTTTGGCGTTGGACGGGATGGGCCTCGCCATGCCGACCGGCTCCCTGTGGGTGACCGGATCCTTCTTCCGGCTGATCGCGGAGAGGAACCTGGCTTTTCTGCCTCGAAGCTATCCGCCCACCGAGGACGCAGAGGAGAGACTTCGGCGCAATCGGGCCATCGCGGTCCAGAATCGGCTGAGCGACGCCTTCGGCTACACCGCAGACGTTCTCAGCATGCTCGTGTCCGCGAGCCGGGAGCTCGCGTTGGGCATCTCCATCGACCATCCGGCCGCGATGGCTCGTGCCCATCTGATGCTGTATTTCGTCGCGGTCCTCACCTTCCCGAAGAAGCGCGCCCGAGAGTGGCGGAACCAGGCGGAGGTGCTCATCGAGCGAGAGACCGACAAGGGCGTGATCGCCGTGGTCCGCGCGCGCCTGTCCATCGCCATGCTGCAGGACGAGATCGACTACGACCGCGCCGCCAGAGGCCTGGCGCAGGCGATGGTCTGCGGCATGGAGGTCGGCAACTTCCGCCAGCTCGCGGAGATCCACGTCGGCCTGTTCCTGCACGCGGCGCTGCGCGGGCAGTGGCACGAGGTGCTCGAGAACACCGACAAGATCAAGGAATTCGCCCGCGTCGGCGACGACCAGCAGTTCACCACCTGGGGTCACCTGGGCGAGGCCGTCGCCGCCCTTCGAATGGAGGACCAGGAGCGCGCGACCGCCTCACTGGCCGCTGCCTGGCCCTGGATCGAGGCGGAGGGCGAGAGTGAGCCAGGGGTGCAGAGCTGGGCACTCGGGGTCCGTTCCCAGGCGCTGTACCGGGACGGGGAGGTGGACAGGGCCCGCGAGATGGCACTTCAGGTCCAGACCACCGTCAAGGCCCAGCCCCTGATCGCCCAGTACTGGTACTGGTGGGGCATCGAGGGCAGCTGCCACACCCTCCAGGAGATCTGGCGCCACGCCGACGACTCCGACAAGCAGGCGGCCAAGGCCGATGCCGACAAGGGGCTCGCGGGACTGGCGCCCCTCGCGAAGAGCTTCGCCTTTGCCAGGCCCATTCAGGCCCTCTACCAGGCGCGGGCGGCCCTGATCGGCGGACACCCCGACAAGGCGAGTGGATTGCTGGAGTCGGCGGTGGATCTCGCCGGGGTTCGGCAGCCGGAGTACGCCGCACTTGCCCATGCCGCCCTGGCGGATCTGCACGGACCCGACACCGAAGCCGGTCGTCGGCATCTGGAATTGTCCGCTCAGGCGAGGGAAAATCGAACGGGTATCGCCGTCAGTCGGTGAGTCCGGAACAACGCCAGGGAAGGGTGTCTCCGGCGAGCAGCGGTACCACGACGCCACCGTCGAATCCGTAGCTCTCGGGAACTGCGGTTTCCTCCCGAATCAGGGTGATGGAGTCGGTATTCCTCGGCAGACCGTACCAATCCGGTCCATGGTGGCTGGAGAATCCCTCCAGCTTGTCGAGGGCACCGGCTGCCTCGAAAGCCATTGCGTACAGCGACATCGCGTGGGGAGCCGAGAAGCACCCGGCACATCCACACGCGGACTCCTTGGCACCGCGGGTGTGAGGCGCGCTGTCGGTTCCAAGGAAGAACCTGGGATCTCCCGACGTGGCGGCCTCGACCAGCGCTTGGCGGTGACGCTCTCGCTTGAGCACCGGCAGGCAGTAGTGGTGGGGCCGGAGCCCTCCCGCGAACAAGGCATTGCGATTGAGGAGCAGGTGCTGGGGAGTGATGGTGCAGCCCACCCGGTCGAAGCTCCGCACAAACTGAACAGCCTCGGCGGTGGTGGCGTGCTCGACGACGGCTCGCAGAGTGGGATGGGCATCGAGGAGCGGGCTCAACACGGTCTCGAGGAAGGCCGCCTCGCGGTCGAACAGATCGGTGTCTGGATCAGTGACCTCTCCGTGAACCAAGAGGGGAACCCCTTCTTCGGCCATCGCGTTCAGAGTGGGCCCGAGGGCCTCCAGCTGCTGAACACCGGCGGAGGAGTTGGTGGTAGCACCCGCCGGATAGAGCTTGATGCCGTGCACGAAACCGCTCTGTCGCGCCTTGCGGACCTCTTCGGGCGTCGTGGCGTCGGTGAGGTACAGCGTCATCAACGGCTCGAATTCGACCCCATCGGGCACCGCGGCCAGGACGCGGTCTCGGTATTCGGCTGCAGCGTCGACCGTCGTGACCGGCGGCTTGAGGTTGGGCATGAGGATGGCCCGGCGAAAGACGTGCGCGGTCCACGGCAGGACGTCTCGGAGTGCCTGCCCATCGCGGACGTGCAGGTGCCAGTCATCGGGACGGGTGAGTGTGAGCGTGTTCAGTTCCGCCTCCAGATTCGCTCTGTAGCATCTCCGCGATGCTCGACGAGGCGGGAGTCTCTTTGCGCTCGGACAGAGGACAGAGGGGGGTCAACCGAGGGGGTCAACCGAGGGGGTCACCGAGGGGGTCAGGACGTTAGGTGTTAGATCTAGGGAAAGATCTAACAACGCACGTCCGGAC
>Ga0315336_1002742_pt1 | contig 25806 bp, 25 predicted proteins | sample ASW5metaG_FD_204512 | JGI IMG/M metagenome (GOLD analysis project Ga0315336, IMG submission 204512) | Ammonia-oxidizing marine archaeal communities from Monterey Bay, California, United States - ASW #5 | ecosystem: Environmental > Aquatic > Marine > Intertidal zone | place: USA: California... | reverse complement strand
TTAGAATAAACCCATATTCACAGGGGTTTTTCGCTCTCTTGACACCCCCATAGACCATAGCCACCTAATGATGTGCTGCGGAGCGGAAGTCATCCCGAGTCGCAGCAATCGATCCGGGCAGGGGGAGGCCGCACAACGGCCGCTGGCTCAAAAGAGCTCTTTCTTTATCCGGCACACAAGGCACCTCGTGGCAGTCGCGTCAGAATGGCGGATTGCGTGCAAGGGGGCGCAACAAAAGGAATATGGGCATGACCACTGCCTCAAAGCCTCGTCCAAATATCGTTCATGGCGAAAGCCATTCCTATCCGGTGCTGCCGCTCCGCGACATCGTCGTCTTCCCGCATATGATTGTGCCGCTGTTCGTCGGCCGCGAGAAGTCGATCAAGGCGCTCGAAGAGGTGATGAAGAACGATGCGCTGATCTTCCTCGCGACGCAGAAGAATGCGTCGGATGATGATCCGGCACCTGACTCCATTTACGAGATCGGTACGCTCGCCAGCGTGCTGCAGCTCCTGAAGCTTCCTGACGGCACCGTGAAGGTGCTGGTGGAAGGTCTTGAGCGCGCCAAGGCTGGCAAGTATTCCGACCGCGCCGACTTCTATGAAGCCGAAGCTGTCGCGCTCGCCGACGTCGATGCCAAGAGCGTCGAGGCGGAAGCCCTGTCGCGTTCGGTCGTCTCCGACTTCGAGAGCTACGTGAAGCTGAACAAGAAGATTTCCGCCGAGGTGGTGGGCGTCGTTCAGCAGATCACGGATTTCGCCAAGCTGGCGGACACCGTGGCCTCGCATCTTGCTGTCAAGATTTCCGACCGCCAGACCATTCTGGAAACGCTGTCCGTCTCCCAGCGCCTTGAGAAGGTGATGGGTTTGATGGAGAGCGAGATCTCCGTCTTGCAGGTCGAGAAGAAAATCCGCTCGCGCGTCAAGCGCCAGATGGAGAAGACCCAGCGCGAGTATTACCTCAACGAGCAGATGAAGGCGATCCAGAAGGAGCTCGGCGACGACGAAGGTCGCGACGAACTGGCCGACCTGGAAGAAAAGATCGCCAAGACCAAGCTCTCGAAGGAAGCTCGCGAGAAGGCGGCGCATGAGCTGAAGAAGCTGCGGCAGATGTCTCCGATGTCCGCCGAGGCAACGGTCGTGCGTAACTATCTCGACTGGTTGTTGTCGATTCCATGGGGCAAGAAGTCCAAGGTCAAGAAGGACCTCGTTGCCGCGCAGGAAGTGCTCGACTCGGATCACTACGGGCTTGAGAAGGTCAAGGACCGCATCGTCGAGTATCTCGCCGTGCAGTCGCGCGCCAACAAGCTGACCGGACCGATCCTGTGCCTCGTCGGCCCTCCGGGTGTCGGCAAGACCTCGCTCGGCAAGTCGATCGCGAAGGCTACGGGGCGTGAGTTCGTGCGCGTGTCGCTCGGCGGCGTGCGGGATGAAGCGGAAATCCGCGGACACCGCCGCACCTATATCGGCTCGATGCCCGGCAAGATCATCCAGTCGATGCGGAAGGCGAAGACCTCGAACCCGCTGTTCCTGCTGGACGAGATCGACAAGATGGGCGCGGACTTCCGCGGCGATCCGTCGTCGGCTTTGCTTGAGGTCCTGGACCCCGAGCAGAACGCGACCTTTGCCGACCACTATCTGGAAGTCGACTACGACCTGTCGAACGTGATGTTCATCACGACCGCGAATACGCTCAATATTCCGGGACCGCTGATGGACCGCATGGAGATCATCCGGATCGCCGGCTACACCGAGAACGAGAAGGTGGAGATTGCCCGCAAGCATCTTCTGCCGAACGCGATCTCGAAGCATGGTCTGAACGCGAAGGAATTCTCCCTCGACGAAGAGGCGCTGTCGTTCCTGATCCGCCGCTACACCCGCGAAGCGGGCGTGCGTAACCTCGAGCGTGAATTGTCGACACTCGCCCGCAAGGCGGTGAAGGAAATCATGATCTCGAAGAAGAAGTCGGTGAAGGTGACGCCGGCGGTGGTCGAGGAGTTCCTCGGCGTGCCGAAGTATCGTTACGGCGAGATCGAGAGCGACGACCAGGTTGGCGTCGTGACGGGTCTGGCATGGACCGATGTCGGCGGCGAACTGCTCACCATCGAAAGCGTCATGATGCCCGGCAAGGGCCGCATGACGGTGACGGGCAACCTGCGCGACGTGATGAAGGAGTCGATCTCGGCTGCTGCGTCCTACGTCCGCTCGCGTGCGATCAACTACGGCATCGAGCCGCCGTTGTTCGAGCGTCGTGACATCCACGTGCACGTGCCGGAAGGTGCTACGCCGAAGGATGGTCCGTCGGCTGGTGTTGCGATGACCACGTCGATTGTCTCGGTGCTGACGGGAATTCCGATCCGTCACGACGTGGCAATGACCGGCGAAATCACGCTGCGTGGTCGCGTACTGCCGATTGGCGGTCTGAAGGAGAAGCTGTTGGCGGCCGCGCGTGGCGGCATCAAGACGGTCTTCATTCCGGAAGATAATGCCAAGGACCTCACGGAGATTTCCGACGCCATCAAGGGCGGCATGGAGATCATCCCGGTCGCGCGGATGGACGAAGTGCTGGCCAAGGCGCTGGTGCGGGTGCCTGTTCCGATCGTCTGGGAAGAGGACGTCAAGGCACTGGCCAAGCCCGACAGTGACGAGGCTGCGGGCGGCCTGACCGCGCACTGAACGAGACGGAAAAATCAATGGAAACGGCGTCCTTCGGGGCGCCGTTTTTTATTGTCTGGGGCGAACTTTCAGGCAATGCCGGGTTGGCGAACCGGGCCGCTCCAGCTAGAAGAAGCGGGCGTCATCGATGGTTTTGAGACGCTTGAAGGGCGATTAGCTCAGCTGGTTAGAGCATCTCGTTTACACCGAGAGGGTCGGCGGTTCGAATCCGTCATCGCCTACCATTCCGCGCCAGTGATTGCGTGAGACCGCCGTGCAAAGATAACGGCATATGTGTCTTTTTGGACATATCCCCTGACGTCGCTCGTCGGTACTCTGTTCCCTATATTTTGCCTTTTGCCAGCCGGGGATTTCATGAAAAAGTTTTTGATCGCGGCAGCTCTCGCAGTCTTCAGCACCACCGGCGCCAATGCGGCCGACATGGCCGCGCGTCCGTATACGAAAGCGCCGCCGGTTGCGCCTTCTTACAACTGGACGGGGTTCTATGCGGGCGTGAACGTCGGTGGCGGTTGGAGCAGTACGGATGCTTCTTACACCGCAAACGATGCCTTCGGCCTCAATATTTTGATTCCAGCTGGCATCAATTTTCCGGCGAACGGCGATCGGTTCAAAGCCTCAGGGATTCTCGGCGGTTTGCAAGCCGGTTATAACTATCAGTTTGACAGACGTTGGGTTGCTGGCCTTGAAGCAGATTTTCAGGGCGCGGATATTTCAGGATCTACGGCCACTCAGTATTTGGGGGCACTCGAGAACACCACAGCTAGCAACAGCATCAAGTACTTCGGAACATTTCGAGGCCGTTTAGGCTACCTCCCGACGGACAGGTTGCTGACCTATGTGACAGGCGGTCTGGCCTATGCGCAGCTTAACAACGCGACGTCGCTCAACACGGCGAATGGCGGAAACGTTGGCGGTTCGTCGGGCGGGTTTTCTGCAAACTGCGGTCTCGGTGCTCCGACTACGAATGTTTGCTATGCCGGTTCATCGAGCAGCCTGACTGCGGGCTGGACGGTTGGCGGCGGACTGGAATACGCATTCGCCCCGAACTGGTCGTTGAAGGCCGAGTATCTCTACGCGAATTTCCGGCAGAGTTTGACCGCAGTTGCGCCTACGCCTGCGGCCGGAAACGCTCCTTCGACTTATGGTGCGCGCTTCATCACCGATCTGAATATTGCGCGCGTCGGTTTGAACTATCAATTCGGCCGCTAATGGCTTTCGGGAGTTTCGAGGCAGATTTTTGATCGCGGCGGTAGCTGCTGCCGTTGGCGTGGCCCTCTGCGACCTGCAATAAATTTGAAGCCACCGTGTCGCCATTTTGGCCATCTAGCCATCGTAGCGCGATGATGCTGTCCGAATCCGCGCAACCATGCCTTCCTGCCCGGAGTGTCCGATGAAGTATTTTCTGTGCCGCTTCGTTCCGCCGGGAACGGATTTTCTAAGGACCATGACACCTGAGCAAAAACTGCTCATGAAGTCCCATGGCGAGTTTCTGCAGGCGCTGCTGGAGCAGGGCGGAGTCGTCGCGCATGGGCCGGTGGCCGACCCGGCCGGCGGCTGAGGTATGTCGCTGTTCGAGATGGCGGACGACGAGACCGCCGACGACGTCCGCGCCGTCGTTGCGCAAGACCCGATGATCAAGGCCAATATCGGCGCGCGCTACGACGTGCTGCCGATGCTGCAGTTGCAGATGCGGGGCTGATCTCAAGCCGCGCGTAAGACTCGTTCTAACGCTTTGTCAGTGTGACCTGCGACTGCGTCAGGCGGCACGGCTTGCCGCTGGCGCAATCGGCAAGAGCCAGCAGCTTCGCACCGCGAACGAGATGCTCCTTGGTGTCCTCGGAGCGGTTTGGCGTCAGCACCGTCATCGCTGTGCGTAGCGAATCTGCGATGTCCTCGTTCGCCTTGGCGTCGTTCCTGTCGGTGAGGATCGCGACGTCGATGATGTCGTGGTTGCGTGCATCGATATCGACGAACACCAGTCCGATGGGCAGCGGCGCGAGGGCGACATTGTCGAACTTGCAGGTCCATGCGTTCTGGCACATCGAGAGCAGACGCCGTCCCTGCGGCTTCCACAGACATTCCGGCTTTGCGTTCGCGCGCACGACGCAAACTGCGATGTCGGGTGCGGCATTAAGGTTGAGTTTCGAATTGCCGAGCCGTGGCACGCCATCCCACGGGCTGCCATTGGTCTTTGTGGCGTCGGCTGTCACCGCGATGTCAAAGCGTTGCTCCTGCGCCTGTGCGCCCAGCGGCACGAGAAGCGCAAGAACAAGTGCTACGCCAATGTGGTTCAAAATCCGGATCAAGCTCGCTCCTCCCATATCGCCGCCAGATGCACGATGGTGCGCACCGCGCTCTCCATGTCCTGAACGCTGACCCATTCGAGGCGCGAGTGAAACGCGTGTTCGCCGGCGAAGATGTTCGGGCAGGGCAGCCCCATGAATGACAGGCGCGATCCGTCTGTGCCGCCGCGGATGCTGCTGAGCACCGGCTGGAGGCCTGCGCGATCGATCGCTTCCAGAGCGTATTCGACCACCTCCGGATGGCGATCGAGCACTTCCTTCATGTTGCGGTACTGCTGCTTGACTTCGAACGTGTAGGAGGACTGCGGAAAGTCTTTCATGACGCCGCGCACGATATCCTCGAGCAACGCTTCCTTGTCTTTCAGGCCCTGCTCGGTGAAGTCGCGCACGATCAGCGACAGTGTTGCGCTGTCTAAGCCGCCTTCGAGTCCGACCGGATGGAGGAAGCCCTCGCGGCCTTCGGTTGTTTCCGGCGCAAGATCTTTCGGCAGCCGGTCGACGATGCGGGACGCGATCTTGAGTGCGTGCTCCATTCTTCCTTTGGCGAAGCCCGGATGGATGCTGACGCCCTGAATGGTGATGGTCACGCCGTCGGCCGAGAACGTCTCGTCCTCAAGGTGACCGGCGCTCTCGCCGTCGATGGTGTAGCCGAAGGCCGCGCCGAGTTTCGCAAGATCGACCTTGTCCGCGCCTCGGCCGATTTCCTCATCGGGCGTGAACAGGATTTTGATGGCACCGTGCCTGATGTGCGGATTGGCGATCAGGATCTGCGTCGCATCCATGATCTCGGCGACGCCCGCCTTGTTGTCCGCGCCGAGCAATGTCGTGCCGTCGGTGGTGACGATGTCGCTGCCGATCTGATCGGCGAGCGCAGGGTTGTCGATAACGCGGATGACCTGCGTGGGATCGGCTGGCAGCACGATATCGCCGCCGCGATAGTTCTTGACGATCTGCGGCTTGACGTTGGTGCCGGTGCAGTCCGGCGAGGTGTCCATGTGCGAGCAGAAGCAGATCACGGGCACGGTCTTGTCGGTGTTGGACGGGATGGTGGCGTAGACATAGCCGTGCTCGTCGAGATGCGCGTCGGCAAGGCCAAGGTCGCGCAGTTCCTGGGCGAGCAGGCGGCCGAGGTCTTTCTGCTTTTCTGTGGAGGGGCAGGTGGGCGACGACGCATCTGACTGGGTGTCGATCACCACGTAGCGCAGGAAGCGGTCGAGAACGGTGTGGGTGAATGGCGGGGGCAAGATGGCGGCTCCGGTTTCGACTGTCATACGCGGGCTCGACCCGCGTATCCATCACACTTCAAGTGTATTCTTTAAAGATGGATTGCCGGGTCAAGCCCGGCAATGACGGGCTGGAAATAGGCTCGACCTTTTACCGTTACGCCCAAAACAAAACGCCATTCCGGCGAACCGGAATGGCGTTGGGTCTTTAAGTCGGAAGTGCCGGTGTTAGACGGCTTCCTTCAATTCCTTGGCAGCGCGGAAGGCCACCTTCTTGCTCGCCTTGATCTGGATCGCTTCGCCCGTTGCCGGGTTGCGGCCCATGCGGGCGGCGCGCTTGCGCACCTGAAGGATGCCGAGGCCGACGATGCGGATTCGCTCGCCCTTCTTGAGGTGCTTGGTGATCATGGTGACGAGATCGCCGAGAATGGTTTCGGCGGCCTTCTTCGACAACTCGTGTTCTTCGGCCAGTGCTGCGGCAAGGTGCTTCAGGGTAACGGTCGCTGGGGTCGCTGCTTTCTTCGCCATGTTTGGCCTCCTCTTGGATACTAGGCTGTAGAACTATCGATAAATCAGGGCTTATTCGATTCGGGGGCATTCTGACTACGAGTTTTGCCTATAAATAGCGCCTTATTTGCATTGGGGCGCAAAAGAACCCTTGCAAACAAGGGGATTCCGGTGTCGCAGCGCGAAAATGACGGGGCTGAACGCGGCATTCGATCGCAATCGAGCGTCATCGCCATCCGCAATCGGATCGCGAGGTCTTCGGAAGTGTTTGTTTTTAATGGGTAATCTGGCGCGAGAGACGGGGCTCGAACCCGCGACCTCCGGCGTGACAGGCCGGCGCTCTAACCAACTGAGCTACTCCCGCAGGACCGCGAAGCGATCTGCACAGGAGGTGGGACTTAAAGGGGCGAACATACCAAGTCAAGCTGCGCGTCGCGCCTGTTCCTTCCGATGCAATCGAGCGCTTTGGCGGCGGCGCAGACCTGCTGTATTGCTTGGCATGCGCTCGCACGGGCGCCAAGAACTCCATCCCAATAACCAAGTCAGGCGAGGAAACCTCAGCATGTCGACCACCAGAACCGGGACCAACCGAAAGTACAGACTGGCCGTGATTCCCGGCGACGGCATCGGCAAGGAAGTGGTGCCCGAGGGTCTGCGAGTGCTGGAAGCGGCGGCAAAGAAGTTCAATTTTGAACTGCAACTCGACAGCTTCGATTTTGCCTCCTGCGACTACTACCAGAAGCACGGCAAGATGATGCCGGACGACTGGAAGGCGCAAATCGGCGGCCACGACGCGATCTTCTTCGGCGCGGTCGGCATGCCATCGATTTTGCCGGACCACATCTCATTGTGGGGCTCGCTGATCCAGTTTCGCCGGGAGTTCGACCAGTACGTCAACCTGCGCCCGGTGCGCCTGATGCCCGGTGTGAAGTCTCCGCTGGCTGGACGGAAGCCCGGCGACATCGATTTCTTCGTCGTCCGTGAAAACACCGAGGGCGAGTATTCGTCGATCGGCGGGCGCATGTTCCCCAACACCGACCGCGAGGTGGTGATCCAGGAAACGGTGATGTCGCGCACCGGCGTCGACCGGATTCTCAAGTTCGCCTTTGAACTCGCGCAGAGCCGCCCCAAGAAGCACCTGACATCCGCGACCAAGTCGAACGGTATCTCGATCACGATGCCTTATTGGGACGAACGGGTCGAGGAAATGGCCAAGAACTACCCCGGCCTGAAGTGGGACAAGTATCATATCGATATTCTGGCTGCGAATTTCGTGCTGCATCCCGACTGGTTCGATGTCGTGGTCGGCTCGAACCTGTTCGGAGACATCCTGTCCGATCTCGGCCCGGCGTGTACCGGCACCATCGGCATTGCCCCCTCGGGCAGCCTCAATCCGGAACGCAAGTTTCCATCGCTGTTCGAGCCGGTGCATGGCTCCGCACCGGACATCGCCGGGCAGGGCATTGCCAATCCCGTCGGCCAGATCTGGTCGGCGGCGATGATGCTGGATCACCTTGGTGAGCCGGAAGCGGGCAAGGCCATTGTGACAGCCATCGAGGCCATTCTGGCCGACGAAAAGCTGCGGACGCGGGATCTCGGCGGCAAGGCTGACACGGTTGCTTGCGGCAAGGAAATCGCCCGCGTTCTGTCCTGAGGATCCAACTGGCCCGGTCCGATTTTCCGCTTGTTTATCGGACCGGGCAGCGCGTTCTTAGCCTTTAGTTCCAGAGGTCATGCCCCATTCAGACCGGGGCTTTGCTGCGCACGGGCTGCATGGCGCTATGACGAATTTGCGAAGAACCTGAGCAATAAAAATAGCTTGTCTTGCCCTGCGTGTTGCGCTGCGCTATCCCTCAGAACCATTCCAATGTTCCGCGAATCTCCGGAACAAAGCCGACAGCATAAGGGTCGCCGATGGGCGGAATTCTGCAGAACTATCTGCCACTTGTGGTGTTTATCGGAGTAGCGACCGTGATCGGTCTCGCGCTCCTGGTTGCGCCCTTCATCGTCGCCTATCAGCAGCCCGATCCGGAAAAGCTTTCGGCTTACGAGTGCGGCTTCAACGCGTTCGATGACGCCCGCATGAAATTCGACGTCCGGTTTTACCTCGTTGCCATTCTCTTCATCATCTTCGATCTGGAAGTCGCCTTCCTGTTTCCGTGGGCGGTGGCGTTCGGCAAACTCGGCCTCGCCGGATTCTGGTCGATGATGGTGTTCCTCGGCGTGCTGACCATCGGCTTTGCCTACGAGTGGAAGAAAGGAGCGCTGGAATGGGATTGAGCCCGAACACGGCGCCTTCGATCATGCAGCCCGCCGTCTCGCAGGCGTCGACAGGAATTCTGGACCCGCGCACCGGTCAGCCGGTCGGCGCGGACGACCGCTATTTTCTCGAGATCAACAGTGAGCTGTCCGACAAGGGTTTCTTCGTCGCCGCCACCGATGACCTGATCACCTGGGCGCGCACCGGCTCGCTGATGTGGATGACCTTCGGCCTCGCATGCTGTGCGGTCGAAATGATGCAGGTCTCGATGCCGCGCTACGACGTCGAGCGCTTCGGATTCGCGCCGCGCGCCTCACCGCGCCAGTCGGACGTCATGATCGTCGCCGGCACGCTGACCAACAAAATGGCGCCTGCGCTGCGCAAGGTCTACGACCAGATGCCCGAGCCGCGCTACGTCATCTCGATGGGATCGTGCGCCAACGGCGGCGGCTACTATCACTATTCCTATTCGGTGGTGCGCGGCTGCGACCGCATCGTGCCCGTCGATATTTATGTTCCGGGTTGTCCTCCGACCGCAGAGGCGCTGCTTTACGGCGTGCTGCTGTTGCAGAAGAAGATCCGGCGCACCGGAACGATTGAACGGTAATCGCACATGGATGACGCGGGACTCGACGCTCTTGGTCAGACGATTGTTGCCGCGCTTGCCGGTGCAGCAAACGGTCATTCGATTGCGTTCAACCAACTCACGATCTCGGTCGATCTGGCGAAGATCGTCGATGCCGTCCGTGTGCTGAAGACCGATCCCCGGTTCCGGTTCGTGAACTTCACCGACGCGACAGCGGTGGATTATCCCGGCCGCGAGAACCGCTTCGACGTGATCTATCATCTGATGTCGCCGGTGCTGAACGAGCGCGTCCGTCTGCGCGGCGAGGCGAGCGAGACCACGCAGGTGCCATCGATCATCAGCGTGTTTCCGGGCGCTGACTGGTTCGAGCGCGAGACATACGATCTCTACGGCGTGATCTTCACCGGACATCCGGACATGCGCCGCCTGTTGACCGATTACGGGTTCGACGGCCATCCGCTGCGCAAGGATTTCCCGCTGACCGGGTTTGTTGAGGTTCGCTACGACGACGCGGAAAAGCGTGTGGTGTACGAGCCGGTGCGGCTCAATCAGGAATTCCGCAAGTTCGACTTTCTCTCGCCATGGGAAGGCGCGGACTATCCGCTGCCGGGCGATGAGAAAGCCGCAGCGCCTCCGGCGCCCGGTTCTACTCCTGCAAAGGCAGGTGGCTGATGACCGAGGTTCTGAACGCCGAAGCGACCGGCATGCGCAATTTCACCATCAACTTCGGACCTCAGCATCCGGCTGCGCACGGCGTGTTGCGCCTTGTGCTGGAGCTTGACGGCGAAGTGGTCGAGCGCGTCGATCCGCACATCGGTCTGCTTCATCGCGGCACCGAGAAGCTGATCGAGCAGAAGACCTACCTGCAGGCGATCCCGTATTTCGACCGGCTCGATTACGTCGCGCCGATGAATCAGGAGCACGCGTTCTGTCTGGCAGCGGAAAAGCTGCTTGGCATCACAGTGCCGCGCCGCGGTCAATTGATCCGCGTTTTGTATTGCGAGATCGGCCGCATCCTGTCGCATATTCTTAACGTCACCACGCAGGCGATGGACGTCGGCGCGCTGACGCCGCCGCTCTGGGGTTTCGAAGAGCGCGAAAAGCTGATGGTGTTCTATGAGCGCGCATCCGGCTCGCGCATGCATGCAGCGTTTTTCCGCGTCGGCGGCGTGCATCAGGATCTGCCGCCGAAGCTGATCGACGATATCGAGACGTGGTGCGATCCATTCCTGAAAGTCTGCGACGATCTCGAAACGCTGCTGACCGACAACCGCATCTTCAAGCAGCGCAACGTCGATATCGGCGTGGTGACGCTCGAGCAGGCGTGGGAGTGGGGCTTCTCCGGCGTCATGGTGCGCGGTTCGGGTGCTGCGTGGGATCTGCGCAAGTCGCAGCCCTATGAATGCTACGCTGAGATGGATTTCGATATCCCTATCGGCAAGAACGGCGACTGCTACGACCGCTACTGCATCCGCATGGAAGAGATGCGGCAGTCGGTGCGCATCATCAAGCAGTGCATCGAGAAGCTGCGCGCGCCGGACGGGCAGGGGCCGGTTGTCGTCGAAGACAACAAGATCGCGCCGCCCAAGCGTGGCGAGATGAAGCGCTCGATGGAAGCGCTGATCCATCACTTCAAGCTGTACACCGAAGGCGTTCACGTTCCCGCCGGCGAAGTCTACGCCGCGGTTGAAGCGCCCAAGGGCGAGTTCGGCGTGTTCCTGGTCGCTGACGGCACCAACAAGCCGTACAAGTGCAAGATCCGCGCGCCGGGCTTCGCGCATCTTCAGGCGATGGACTTCATCTGCAAGGGCCACTTGCTGGCTGACGTCTCGGCCATCCTTGGCTCGCTCGATATCGTGTTCGGCGAGGTGGATCGGTGATAGCGCAGCAGCCGATTATATTTGATCGCACCACCGGCGAGATGACCGGCGCGACGCCGTGGGAGCGCAGCATCGGCTTCGCGCTGCTCGCAGGGTCCAAGGTCGGCGCGTATATCTCGCATCGCGGCTATAACAGTGCAGCCAATCTCCTCAAGACGTTGTTTCTTCCGGAGCGCGACATCAACGTCATGCTCAATCCGGACGCGACTTTTTCGTTCCCGTATGGCGACGGTTACTGGAGCAAGCTGCTCAACCGCACCTTCAAGTATGAAGACGAGCTTGAGCTGTTCCTGCTGGATTCGAAGGACGTCGGCTACACGCTGATCGATTGCGGTGCGAACTACGGCTACTGGTCGGTGATGGTGTCGAGCGACCGGTTCGGTTCGAAGCGTTCGATTGCGATGGAGCCGTCGTCGCGGAATTTCCCGCGGCTTGCGCACAATGCGAAGATCAACGGTGGCCGTTTTGAAGCGATCAATGCGGCCATTGGGTCTGCGCGCGGCACAGCGCGGCTGTCGGGTAATCGCCATGAGGCGTTCAGCATCGCCGGCGGTCCTGACGCCGGCGGCGAGGAAGTGCCGGTGCTTGCGCTCGACAACCTGATCGAGGACGGCAAGATTCCGGCGCAGGGCAAATACATCATCAAGCTCGACGTCGAAGGCGTCGAGATCGACGCCATGAAGGGCGGCAAGCGGATTCTGGAAACGGATTCGGTCGTGGTCTGCGAAGAGCACGGCAACGATCCGACCCACAGCGTGTCGCGCTACATTCTCGAACAGACGCCGATGAAGGCGATCATCCACGATCCGGCGACGGATCGTTTCGAGGCGCTGACGCAACTGTCCACGCTGGACCGCATCAAGGTCGCGTCTCATGTCGGCTACAACGTGTTCGCGACATCGAGCGCATTCTGGGAACAGCGCATCTACAGCATGAATTCTGGCAACGCGCGCCGCGCCATGAAGAGTTGAGGCAGTGGCGCAATGAACGATCGAAAGACTTAAACGATGGCCGTCCGCCGTTTGGCCCCGAAGGAAAAGCAGCCCGCCAGCTTCGCGTTCAGCGCGGAGAATCTGACATGGGCGAAAGCGCAGATCGAGAAATATCCTCCGGGCCGTCAGGCATCGGCGGTGATCCCGGTGCTGTGGCGCGTTCAGGAACAGCATGACGGCTGGGTGTCGGAAGCGGCGATCCGCGCGGTCGCGGACCTGCTCGGCATGCCTTACATTCGCGTGTTGGAAATCGCGACTTTCTACACGATGTTCCAGCTTGAGCCGGTCGGCAAGAAAGCCCACGTCCAGGTTTGCGGCACCACGCCGTGCATGCTGCGCGGCGCGAAAGGCATCATCGATGTCTGTAAGGATCGCATTCATCACGATCCGTTCCACGTTTCCGCTGACGGCAATTTCAGTTGGGAAGAGGTGGAGTGCCTCGGTGCCTGCGTGAATGCGCCGATGGTGATGATCTGGAAGGACACTTACGAAGATCTCACGCCCGAGAACTTCGGCAAGGTGCTCGATAGTTTTGAAGCGGGTAATCCCGTGAAGCCCGGTCCGCAGATCGATCGCCAGTACGCCGCGCCCGAAGGCGGGCCGCGCGTGCTGACCGCGGAAAAAGCGGGAACGAAGTCATGAGCGGGCCACTCGTCAAGCGGATGGCGTTTCACGGCCTCTGCGCCGCGGCGTTTTTCTTCGCGCTGAATTTCTATCTTTTGAAAACCGATTTGCACACGTCAGTGATGTGGGCCATCGGCCTCGGCGTATTTGCGGCGGGGCTCGCTTATCAACAAGCCAAGCGTTCGGGATCGTAACGACATGCTCGACGACAAGGACCGCATCTTCCGCAATCTCTACGGCCTCGAGGACTGGGGCCTGAAGGGCGCGCGTGCGCGCGGCGCATGGGATGGCACCAAGGCCATTCTGGATAAGGGCCGCGACTGGATCGTCGCCGAAATGAAAGCGTCGGGTCTGCGCGGCCGTGGCGGCGCGGGATTCCCGACCGGCATGAAATGGTCGTTCATGCCGAAGGACAATGCGGACGGACGGCCGAGCTATCTCGTCGTCAACGCCGACGAGTCGGAGCCCGGCACCTGTAAGGATCGCGAGATCATGCGGCACGATCCGCATTTGCTGGTGGAGGGCTGCCTGATCGCCGGTTGCGCGATGGGCGCGCATGTCGGCTACATTTACGTGCGCGGTGAATTCATCCGCGAACGCGAGAATCTGCAAGCGGCGATCGATCAGGCCTATGAGGCCAAGCTGATCGGCAAGGACAACGTCCACGGCTTCCCGTTCGATCTTTATGTGCATCACGGCGCAGGTGCGTACATCTGCGGCGAGGAAACGGCACTGCTCGAAAGCCTTGAAGGCAAGAAGGGCCAGCCGCGGCTGAAGCCGCCGTTTCCGGCCAACGTCGGTCTCTATGGTTGCCCGACGACCGTGAACAACGTCGAGTCGATTGCGGTGGCACCGGACATTCTGCGCCGTGGTGCGGCGTGGTTCTCGTCCATCGGCCGTCCGAACAATGTCGGTACCAAGCTTTACGGCATCTCCGGCCACGTCAACACGCCGTGCGTGGTGGAAGACGCCATGAGCATTCCGTTCCGGGAGTTGATGGAAAAGCACGGCGGCGGCATTCGCGGCGGCTGGGACAACCTGCTCGCGATCATTCCCGGCGGGGCGTCTTGTCCACTCATTCCGGCAGCGGATTGCCAAGACTTGATCATGGACTTCGACGGCACCAAGGCCGTGAAGTCCTCATTCGGTACCGCCGGCGTCATCGTGATGGACAAGTCCACCGACGTGGTAGCTGCCATCGCGCGCATTTCCTATTTCTTCAAGCACGAAAGCTGCGGCCAGTGTACGCCGTGCCGCGAAGGCACCGGGTGGATGTGGCGCGTGCTGTCGCGCATGGTCGAAGGCCGCGCCCACAGGCGCGAGATCGACATGCTCCTGGAAGTGACCAAGCAGGTCGAAGGCCACACCATCTGCGCGCTCGGCGATGCGGCTGCTTGGCCGATCCAGGGTTTGATCCGCGCGTTCCGTCCGGAGATCGAGCGGCGTATCGACGATTTCTCGCGCAAATCGACCATCGATGACATCGGTGTTCTCGATCCCGTCAACATGGTCGCGGCGGAGTAGGGCGATGACCAAGATTCTTGTCGACGGCAAAGAGATCGACGTTCCGGCCGAGTACACGCTGTTGCAGGCGTGCGAGGCGGCGGGCGCTGAAATTCCGCGCTTCTGCTATCACGAACGCCTGTCCATCGCCGGCAACTGCCGCATGTGCCTGATCGAAGTGAAGGGCGGACCTCCGAAGCCTGTCGCATCCTGCGCGCAGAACGTGCGCGACCTGCGGCCCGGCCCGAACGGTGAATTGCCTGTCATCTTCACGCGTTCGCCGATGGTCAAGAAGGCACGCGAAGGCGTGATGGAATTCCTGCTGATCAATCATCCGCTCGATTGCCCGATCTGCGATCAGGGCGGCGAATGCGATCTGCAGGATCAGGCGATGGGCTACGGCGTCGACACCAGCCGTTTCGCGGAGAACAAGCGCGCGGTCGAAGACAAGTATATCGGCGCGCTGGTCAAGACTTCGATGACCCGCTGCATCCAATGCACGCGCTGTGTCCGCTTCACCACGGAAGTCTGCGGCGTGCCGGAAATGGGCCTCACCGGCCGCGGCGAGGACGTCGAGATCACCACATATCTTGAGAGTGCGCTGACGTCGGAGTTGCAGGGCAACCTCGTCGATATCTGCCCGGTCGGCGCGCTGACCTCGAAACCTTATGCGTTCGCGGCGCGTCCTTGGGAGCTTGGCAAGACCCAGTCCATCGACGTGATGGATGCGGTCGGTTCGGCGATCCGCGTCGATACGCGCGGCCGCGAAGTGATGCGCATTCTACCGCGCGTCAATGAAAACGTGAACGAGGAATGGATTTCCGACAAGACGCGCCACATCGTCGATGGCTTGCGCACCCAGCGCCTTGATCGTCCCTACATCCGCGAGAACGGCAAGCTGCGCGCGGCATCATGGTCCGAAGCGTTCGCTGCGATTGCAGCGAAGATGGCCTCGCTGCACGGTCCGCGCATCGGCGCGATTGCCGGTGATCTTGCCGCGGTCGAGGACATGTTCGCGCTCAAGGATTTGCTGGCCCAGTTCGGCTCGGCCAACGTCGCGACCCAGGATGGCGCTGCGTTCGACCCGAAGGCTGGACGTGCGTCCTACATCTTCAATCCGACCATCGCCGGCATCGAGCAGGCGGACGCGTTGCTGATCGTCGGCTCCAACCCGCGCAAGGAAGCGTCCGTGCTGAATGCGCGCATCCGCAAGCGCTGGCGCACAGGTCAACTCAAGATCGGCGTGATCGGCGACAAAGCCGATTTGACCTATGGCTATGACCATCTCGGCGCTGGCACCGATACGTTGAGCGATCTGGCAGCGGGCAAGCATTCCTTTGCCGATGTGCTGAAGGGTGCGAAGAATCCGATCGTGCTGGTTGGCGCAGCTGTTGCCGCGCGTCACGACGGCGCGGCGGTGCTGGCTCTGGCGGCGAAACTCGCTTCGGACTTCGGCGCGCTCAAGGATGGCTGGAACGGGTTTGCCGTGCTTCACAAGGCCGCCTCGCAGGTCGGCGCGCTCGATATCGGTTTCGCGCCCAGTTCAGGCACGTTGACCGTGGCGCAGATGACGGCGTTCGGCACCCTCGATGTGCTGTTCTCGCTGGGCGCGGATGATGTTGCTCCAGCGGATGGAACATTCGTGGTCTACATCGGCACCCATGGCGACAAGGGCGCACACCGCGCCGACGTCATCCTGCCGGGCGCTGCCTATACCGAGAAGGCCGGCATCTACGTCAACACCGAAGGCCGCGCACAGATGGCCAATCGCGCCGCGTTCCCGCCGGGTGACGCGCGCGAGGACTGGGCGATTATCCGCGCGCTGTCGGAAGCAGTGGGCAAGAAGCTGCCTTATGACTCGCTGACGCAGTTGCGGCAGGCGATCTTCAAGGCCGTGCCGCACCTGATGCGGATCGATCAGATTGAGGCGGGCGATGCGGCGGGTGTGACAGCGCTTGCGGCGCGTGGCGGCTCGGTCGAGAAGGGCGCATTCAAGAGCGCCGTCGAGGATTTCTACCTGACCAATCCCATCGCGCGGGCGTCCGCCGTGATGGCCGAATGTTCGAAACTCGCCTCCGGGCAAATGCTGACGGCGGCGGAGTGAGCGTGATCCGATGACCGAATTCTTCGCAAGCGAGTTGTGGACGGGCACGCTGTGGCCGCTGATTATCATGATCGCGCAGAGCGTGCTGCTGCTCGTCGTGCTGCTAATCGCGATTGCCTACATCCTGCTGGCTGATCGCAAGATCTGGGCGGCGGTGCAGATCCGGCGCGGTCCCAACGTGGTCGGACCGTGGGGCCTGCTGCAATCCTTCGCTGACTTGCTGAAGTTCGTGCTGAAAGAGCCGACGATTCCGGACGGCGCGAACAAGGCTGTGTTTCTACTCGCGCCACTGGTCACCTGCGTGCTGGCGCTGGCGGCATGGGCCGTGATCCCGGTCAATCTCAACTGGGTGATCGCCGACATTAATGTCGGCATCCTCTACATCTTCGCGATCTCGTCGCTGTCGATCTACGGCATCATCATGGCCGGCTGGTCGTCGAACTCGAAGTATCCGTTCCTCGCAGCCCTTCGTTCGGCGGCGCAGATGGTGTCGTATGAAGTCTCCATCGGCTTCGTGATCATCACCGTGTTGCTGTGCGTCGGTTCATTGAACCTCACAGCAGTGGTCGCGGCGCAGGACACCAAGCTCGGCATTCTCGGCTGGTACTGGTTGCCGCTGTTTCCGATGTTCGTGATTTTCTATGTGTCGGCGCTGGCGGAAACCAATCGCCCGCCGTTCGATCTGGTCGAGGCGGAATCCGAACTCGTCGCAGGCTTCATGACCGAATACGGCTCGACGCCATATCTGCTGTTCATGCTTGGCGAATATGTCGCCATCACCACCATGTGCGCGCTGGCGACGATCCTGTTTCTCGGCGGCTGGCTGTCGCCGCTGCCGTTCGCACCGTTCACCTGGGTGCCGGGCATCATCTGGTTCGTGCTCAAAGTGTTCTTCATGTTCTTCCTGTTCGCGATGGCGAAGGCGATTGTGCCCCGCTACCGCTACGACCAGCTGATGCGGCTGGGCTGGAAGGTGTTTCTGCCGTTGTCGCTGGCGATGGTTGTGATCGTCGCCGCTGTTTTGCAATTCGGGGGGCTTGCTCCGAAATGAGGTCGTCGTCATGGGCATAGCAAGCACAGCCAATCAGCTTTTGCTGAAAGAGTTCGTCTTGGCGTTCGGTCTCGCCATGCGGTACTTTTTCAAGCCGAAGCCAACTCTGAATTACCCCTTCGAGAAGGGACCGATCTCGCCGCGTTTCCGTGGCGAGCATGCGCTGCGCCGTTATCCGAACGGCGAGGAACGCTGCATCGCCTGCAAGCTGTGCGAGGCGATCTGCCCGGCGCAGGCCATCACCATCGAGGCCGGACCTCGCCGCAACGACGGCACCCGCCGCACCGTGCGCTACGACATCGACATGGTGAAGTGCATCTATTGCGGGCTGTGCCAGGAAGCATGTCCGGTCGATGCCATCGTCGAAGGGCCGAATTTCGAATTCGCGACGGAAACGCGCGAGGAGCTTTATTATGATAAGGCGAGGTTGCTCGCCAACGGTGACCGCTGGGAGCGTGAGATTGCGAAAAGCATCGAACTCGACGCGCCGTACCGGTGAGGTGAGAGTATGATCGGTCCCGTGCTCTTTTTCTATTTGTTTGCCGGCGTCTGCGTGGCGTCCGCGGTTATGGTCGTGACCTCGCGCAACCCTGTGCATTCGGTGTTGTTCCTGATCCTTGCATTCGTGAATGCCGCCGGGCTGTTCATGCTGCTCGGCGCGGAATTTCTCGCGATGATCCTGATCGTGGTTTACGTCGGCGCGGTCGCTGTGCTGTTCCTGTTCGTCATCATGATGCTCGATGTGGATTTCGCAGAACTGCGCCAGGGCTTCCTCGATTATCTTCCGTTCGGTTTGCTGATCGGCGCGGTGTTCCTTGCGGAACTGCTGCTGGTGGCGGGCGGCTGGGTCCTGAACCCGAACATCGCGAAAGCGATCACGTCGCCTATTCCGGGTGGTGTCAGCAACACCGAGGCGCTCGGCCTCGTGCTGTACACAAAATATCTGCCTTACTTCCAGTTGTCCGGGCTGGTGCTGCTGGTCGCGATGATCGGCGCCATCGTGCTGACGCTGCGCCACAAGCCGAGCGTCAAGCGGCAGGACATCAATGTGCAGAATGCCCGCACTAAGACGGCTGCGATGGACGTGCGCAAGGTCACCGCAGGGCAGGGCTTGCAGGACGCGGATTCCGGGGAGTGGGTGAAATGACGATCGGTCTCGGTCATTACCTCGCCGTCGCGGCGATCCTGTTCACGCTCGGCATCCTCGGCATCTTCCTCAACCGGAAGAACGTCATCGTTATCCTGATGTCGATCGAACTCATCCTGCTTGCCGTGAATATCAATCTCGTGGCGTTCTCGGCGTTTCTTGGCGACATCGTCGGGCAGGTCTTCGCGCTGCTGGTGTTGACGGTCGCGGCAGCTGAGGCCGCGATCGGTCTTGCCGTGCTGGTGGTGTTCTTCCGCAATCGGGGATCGATTGCGGTCGAGGACATCAATCTGATGAAGGGCTAACGCATGATCCCGAAAAGTGGACATCGGTTTTCGGACCAGATCATGCGTCTTAAGAGAATAACGTCATGATTCAGGCCATCGTCTTTCTGCCACTCATCGGCGCGCTCATTGCGGGCGCGGTGGCGCTTTATGGCGCGCATGCTCGCAATCCGAGCGGCGACCAGATGGATCACGCCCACGGGCATGCGCATGGTTCTGGACATGACGATCACGCGCATGGTGCGGCTCACGCACACGCAGCGCACGATGATCATGGCCATGACGACCACGGTCACGACGATCATGGCCCGGTCGAGCCCCCGGCCGCTGGTTCGCGCGCTGCGGAAGTTGTGACGACCGTGCTGCTGCTGAGTGCCGCTGCCCTGTCATGGATGACGCTGGTCGATGTCGGCTTCCTGCATCATGACGCGCGCGTTCAACTGTTCACATGGATTGCCTCCGGCGACCTCGTGATCAACTGGGCGCTGCGCGTCGATACGCTGACCGCCGTCATGCTGGTGGTGGTCACCTCGGTGTCGTCACTCGTGCATCTGTATTCGATCGGATACATGCACGAAGATCCGAACCGTCCCCGGTTCATGGCTTACCTGTCGCTGTTCACCTTCGCGATGCTCATGCTGGTGACGGCGGACAACCTTGTGCAGTTGTTCTTCGGCTGGGAAGGCGTGGGTCTGGCGAGCTACCTGCTGATCGGTTTCTGGTTCCAGAAGCCGACGGCGAACGCTGCCGCCATCAAGGCCTTCGTGGTCAACCGCGTCGGCGACTTCGGGTTCGCGCTCGGCATCTTCGCGATCTTCATGCTCGTAGGATCGACCGACTTCGACACCATCTTCGCGGCGGCTCCGGGGCTGACCGGCAAGACCATTCATTTTTTCCACTGGAACGTCGATGCGCTGACCCTGACCTGTCTGCTGCTGTTCATGGGCGCGATGGGCAAGTCCGCGCAGTTCCTGCTGCACACATGGTTGCCGGACGCGATGGAAGGCCCGACGCCGGTGTCCGCGCTGATTCACGCCGCGACCATGGTCACCGCCGGCGTGTTTATGGTGGCGCGTCTGTCGCCGTTGTTCGAGCTTGCGCCGAATGCCCAGGCCTTCGTGATGCTGATTGGTGCTACCACTGCGTTCTTCGCAGCGACCATCGGTCTGGTGCAGAACGACATCAAGCGCATCATCGCTTACTCGACCTGTTCGCAGCTTGGCTACATGTTCGTGGCGATGGGGGCAGGGGCCTACTCGGTCGGCATGTTCCACCTGTTCACGCACGCCTTCTTCAAGGCGCTGCTGTTTCTCGGCGCAGGCTCCGTGATTCACGCGATGCATCACGAGCAGGACATCCGCGCCATGGGCGGCCTGAAGAACAAGATCCCGTTCACCTACATCACGATGGTGATCGGCACACTGGCGCTGACGGGCTTCCCGCTGACGGCGGGCTATTTCTCCAAGGACGCGATCATCGAATCCGCCTTCGTTGCACATAACCCCTTTGCGCTTTACGGGTTTCTCTGTACCGTGATCGCTGCGGGCCTGACCTCGTTCTATTCATGGCGTCTGATCTTCAAGACATTCCATGGCGAACCGCACGATCAGAAGCATTACGAGGCCGCGCACGAGAGCCCGTACACAATGCTGATCCCGCTCGGCGTGCTCGCCGCAGGATCCATTCTGGCGGGCTTCCCCTTCAAGGAATTTTTCGCAGGCCACGGCGTCGAGGAGTTCTTCCGCGAGTCGCTGAAGAACAATCCAAAAATCCTCGAAGAGATGCACCACATCCCGGCGATGATCGCGTTCCTGCCAACAGTGATGATGGTGGTCGGTTTCCTGGTGTCGTGGCTGTTCTATATTCGCAAGCCATATCTGCCGGTCGAACTCGCGAACCAGCAACCGCTGCTGTATAATTTTTTCCTCAACAAGTGGTACTTCGACGAGTTGTACGACTTCATCTTCGTGCGCCCGACGAAGTGGCTCGGCCGCTTCCTCTGGAAGAAAGGCGATGGCTTCGTCATCGACGGCTTCGGGCCTGACGGCGTGTCCGCTCGCGTGCTTGACGTAACGCGCAACGTCGTTCGCCTGCAAACCGGCTATCTCTATCACTACGCCTTCGCGATGCTGATCGGTGCTGCCGGTCTCATCACGTGGTTCATATTCGGTCTCGGGGGCCAATAATGACAACCTGGCCCATCCTTTCCGTTGTCACGTTCCTGCCGGTTGTCGGCGCGATCCTGATTTATCTCAGCCGCGGCGATGACGAGGCGGCGCGCGGCAATGCGCGCTGGATCGCGCTGTGGACCACGATCATCACATTTGCGGTGTCGCTCATTCTGGTGATGCGGTTCGATGCATCACAGGCGGGCTTCCAGTTCGTCGAGAAGGCGCCCTGGCTGGCCAACTCCATCACCTATCACATGGGCGTCGACGGCATTTCACTCCCGTTCGTGATCCTGACCACGGCGCTGATGCCGTTCTGCATTCTGGCAAGCTGGAAATCGGTCACGCTGCGCGTGCGCGAATACATGATGGCGTTTCTGTTTCTCGAAACGCTGATGATCGGCACGTTCTCGGCGCTCGATCTTGTGCTGTTCTATCTGTTCTTCGAAGGCGGCCTGATTCCGATGTTCCTGATCATCGGCGTCTGGGGCGGCCCGCGCCGGGTTTATGCCAGCTTCAAGTTTTTCCTTTATACGCTGCTCGGCTCGGTGCTGATGCTGCTCGCCATCATGGCGCTGTATCTCAACGCCGGGACCACCGACATCCCGACGCTGATGAACACCGCCGTGCCGCGCAACCTGCAGACATGGGCGTGGCTGGCATTCTTCGCCTCGTTCGCGGTGAAGATGCCGATGTGGCCGGTTCATACCTGGCTGCCGGATGCACACGTCGAAGCGCCGACCGCAGGCTCGGTCGTGCTGGCCGCGATCCTGTTGAAAATGGGCGGCTACGGCTTCCTGCGCTTCTCGCTACCGATGTTCCCGCTGGCGTCGCATGACTTCGCGCCGCTGATCTTCTCGATGTCTGCGATTGCGATTGTCTATACGTCGCTGGTCGCACTGATGCAGGAAGATATCAAGAAGCTGATTGCTTACTCGTCCGTGGCTCATATGGGCTTCGTGACCATGGGCATTTTCGCGGGCACCACGCAAGGCGTGGCGGGCGGCGTGTTCCAGATGATCTCGCACGGCATCGTGTCGGGCGCGCTGTTCCTTTGCGTCGGCGTGGTCTACGACCGGCTGCATACCCGCGAGATCGCAGCCTACGGCGGCCTCGTGAACCGAATGCCGCTTTATGCGCTCGTGTTCATGGTGTTCACCATGGCCAATGTCGGTTTGCCGGGCACGTCCGGCTTCGTCGGCGAATTCCTCACCTTGATCGGCACATTCAAGGTCAGCATTCCGACCGCGACGGTTGCGACGCTCGGCGTCATTCTGTCGGCTGCTTATGCGCTGTGGCTTTATCGCAAGGTGGTGTTCGGCGTGTTCGACAAGCCGTCTCTCGCCGGCATCAAGGATCTGACGCTGCGGGAAGGGATCATTCTCGCGCCGCTGGTGATCCTCACCATTCTGTTCGGCGTTTATCCGAAGCCGGTGCTCGATATGTCGGCGGCGTCGGTGCAGCAGCTTGTCACCAATTACAACACCGCCATCACCGCCGTGAAAGCGGCGGCGCTGGTTCAATAACAACGGGATCAGCTTATGACTTTCGCAGGATACTCGCTGCTCCCGGTGCTGCCGGAACTGGTGCTTGCAGCCGGTGCCATGGCGCTGTTGATGCTGGGCGCGTTCCGCGGCCCGCAGACGACGTCGCTGGTGACTGGACTCGCGGTTGTTCTTCTCGTCATCACCGGCGCGCTGGAATTGTGGCTGCCCGCGGGCAAGCTCACGACATTCGGCGGCAGCTTCATCGTCGATGACTATGCGCGTTTCCTGAAAATCCTGGCATTGCTCGGCTCCGGCGTGACGCTGATCCTGTCGCGCGCGTATCTCGCCGAACAGGCGAAGATTTTCGAATACGCGATCCTGGTGATGCTCTCCACCACCGGCATGATGGTGCTGATCTCGGCCGGCGATCTGATCATGCTTTATCTCGGCCTCGAGCTGATGAGCCTTGCGCTCTATGTCGTGGCGGCCAGCCATCGCGACGACACCAAATCCACCGAAGCGGGCCTGAAGTATTTCGTGCTCGGTGCGCTGTCGTCGGGCATGCTGCTTTACGGCGCATCGCTGATTTATGGATTCACCGGCACGGTCAGCTTCGCCGGAATCGCAGCCGAAGCGAAAAGCGGCAATATCGGCTTGCTGTTCGGATTGGTGTTCCTGCTCGCGGGCCTTTGCTTCAAGGTCTCCGCCGTACCGTTCCACATGTGGACGCCTGACGTTTACGAAGGCGCGCCAACGCCTGTGACCGCATTCTTTGCGTCGGCACCTAAGGTCGCGGCAATTGCTGTGTTCACGCGCGTCGCGCTCACCGCGTTCCCCGGCATTGTTCCGCAATGGCAGCAGATTGTGGTGTTCGTCTCCATCGCCTCGATGGCGCTGGGATCGTTCGCGGCCATCGGCCAGAAAAATATCAAGCGCCTGATGGCATATTCGTCCATCGGCCATATGGGCTTCGCACTGGTCGGCCTTGCGGCTGGAACCGAGCAGGGCGCGCAGGGCGTTCTGGTCTATATCGCGATCTATGTCGCCATGACCCTCGGCACCTTCGCCATCATCCTTGCGATGAAGCGTAATGGTCAGGCGGTCGAGACGATCAGCGATTTTTCAGGTCTGTCCCGAACCAATCCAATGCTGGCGTTCTTCTTCGCCATGTTCCTGTTCTCGCTGGCCGGCATTCCGCCGCTCGCTGGATTCTTCGCGAAGTTCTATGTCTTCCTCGCAGCGATCAAGGCCGGGCTGTTTACGCTCGCGGTGATCGGCGTGGTCACCAGCGTGGTCGGCGCGTTCTACTATCTCACCATCGTCAAGGTGATGTATTTCGACGAGCCGAAGGAAGCGATGGAGCCGATGCGCGTTGAGCTGCGGGTGGTGCTGGCCGTCGCCGGTCTCTTCAACCTGCTGTTCTTCGTCTATCCCGCGCCGCTCGTGAACGCAGCCACGACAGCCGCGAAGTCGCTGTTTTAATGGCGTTCGCGCTCGGTCCACGGGCCAGAGCCCAGAACTATCGCGTTGAAGCGTTCGACAGTATCGGTTCCACCAATGCCGAAGCGCTCGAGCGAGCGCGGGCAGGCGAGCGCGGTCCGCTGTGGCTGGTGACGGACCAGCAAACCGCTGGACGCGGTCGCCGCCAGCGCGCATGGGTATCTCCGCGCGGCAATCTCGCGGCGACAATCCTTGAGACGGTCGACGTTCAGCCCGCCATCGCGGCGACGCTGGGATTTGCCGCCGGTCTTGCGCTCGAGGCGGCTTTACAGACAGTCAGCGTGGAACATCGGATGCGATCCGGCGGATTCGCCAACAGTAAGTTCCTTTTGAAGTGGCCGAACGACGTTCTGGCTGATGGTCAGAAGCTGTCCGGTATCCTGCTTGAAGCGGAAACCATCGGCGGACATCTGGCCGTGGCCGTCGGAATGGGAACCAACGTGGTGTCCGCGCCCGAAGGCACACCGTATCCGGCGACATCGCTGGCAGCACTGGGGATCACGGCGAGCGCGGGCGACCTGTTCATGGCGCTGTCGGATTCGTGGGCCGAGTTTCGCGGCATCTGGGACAATGGCAGAGGCTTCGCCGACATTCGCCGGCTGTGGCTGGAACGCGCGGCGGGTCTCGGTGAGACGGTCTCGATCCAGTCGACTGGAACGGCTGTCGAAGGAATTTTTGAAACCATCGATGACACTGGCTGCCTGATTATCGCTGACCGCAACGGCAAGCGCACACCCATCGCCGCCGGCGACGTTCATTTCGGATCGGCCAAATCGTCTGGAGCCATTTAATGTCGCGACCCGATGAACTCACCTTTGCCCCGCTGGGAGGTGTCGGCGAGATCGGCATGAACCTGTCGATCTACGGCCTCGGCAACCGGCATCAGCGAAGCTGGCTGGCGATCGATCTCGGTGTCTCGTTCGGCAATGAAGAGCATCTGCCGGGTATCGATGTCATCATGCCGGATATCCGCTTTCTGGTGAAGGAGCGGAAGAACCTCGTCGGGCTTGTTCTCACACACGCGCATGAAGATCATTTCGGCGCCATCATCGATTTGTGGCCGCAGCTGAAGTGCCCGATTTACGCGACGCAATTCAGCGCGGCCTTGTTCGAGGCCAAATGCGCCAGCGAGCGCAATCCGCCGAAGATTCCGGTCACCGTGGTGCCGTCGGGCGGCACTGTGGACATCGGCCCGTTCAGCGTGGAATTCGTGCCCGTCGCGCATTCGATTCCCGAATCGCACGCGCTCGCAATCAAAACGCCGGTCGGAACGGTGCTGCATACCGGCGACTGGAAGATCGATCCGACGCCGATCATCGGCAAACCGACCGACGAGAAGCGGCTGCGTGAGTTGGGCGATGCCGGCGTGCTGGCGCTGGTCGGCGATTCGACCAACGCGGTGCGCGAAGGGCGTTCGCCATCCGAGCAGGAAGTGGCGAAGAACATCACCGAACTGGTGAAGGCTGCGCGCGGGCGTGTCGCGGTGACGACATTCGCGTCGAACGTGGCGCG
>Ga0315336_1002741_pt1 | contig 25818 bp, 21 predicted proteins | sample ASW5metaG_FD_204512 | JGI IMG/M metagenome (GOLD analysis project Ga0315336, IMG submission 204512) | Ammonia-oxidizing marine archaeal communities from Monterey Bay, California, United States - ASW #5 | ecosystem: Environmental > Aquatic > Marine > Intertidal zone | place: USA: California... | reverse complement strand
ACAGATGACGGTTTGGGGTTCACTCATGACAGTTACTTAGCTTCAACGCTAATTGAAAGTCAAGGGGTTCGCCGCCTCCAGCCACCGACTAGCCCGGAAGCCAGTCGCCGATCTCATCCCAGGTCGGCCAGTCCTCGTTGATCCAATGTCCGAGTCGGTAGACCCCGTAGCCCACCCACAGCACGACCGCGACGACCAGCAGGGCCTTGAGTGTGAGCAGCACGTTTCGCTTCGTGATGAGTCGAAATATCGACGCCACGAGGGCGGCGGCGCCGATCCCGACGATCGTCAACCCTGGCGAGGATGCCCAATCCCATACTGATCCCAGAACAAGCAGGAGGATGCCGACCACCGTGGCGGCGAGGCCGGCTGTCCGGACCGGAGTCCGGAGTAGGTGTTTCGGAGCAGCGAAGACCGCCAGGCCCGAGAGCACCCAGGTGACGGCGGCGACCGTGCGCTGAACGAACGACGCGGCGGGCGACTGGGAGACCTTCGCGGTGATATTGCTGGTGATGTTGCCGACGCGTGCACCGATGGCGAGCAACTCGCCGCTGTCGCGCCACGGTGGAAGGTCGAACTCGTCCTGGAAGGCAACGAGACGCTTCTCGCGTGTGCCCGAGCGCGCGTTCGACTTCGCGCCGGGCCGGCCGTCGGCGAACCACTCCTCCTCGAGGATCGCATCGAAGAGGTCGAAGAGAATGTCCTCCGTCGGGGTCAGCTCCCCCTCCCTCGGGGAGAGGCGATCATCCTGGGCGCGATCAGGAAGGCCACCGGCGGGGCCGAAGAGCGATACGAGACGCTCCGCCGTGTCGAGACGGCCCCACATGATGTCGTTCTCCCGCCAGCCCTTGTCGAGAAACGCACCGAAGTGTCCAAGCCGATTCCCGGCGACCTTCTCCCGTTCGCCCTCCTCGAAGAATCGTGTTGCATCCTTCGGGCTGATCCTCGCGACCTGCACCTCATCCGCCTCACCGGTGATCGTCGATGTCAGGTGGAGCGGGAAAGTGACCTGGTCGTAGTCCGCGAAGCGTTCGTAGTCTCGCCGCAGCCGCCACAACGCTCGGTTGCGGACGAGGCTCTTCTTCGGGTCGACCGCGAGCGCCGCTCCCGCTTCGTCGCTTGCTGCCTTGAACAGCGCCCGCAAGAACGCCGCAACACCTTGGGCGAAACCCCGGAAGTCCTCCTGGCGGAGATTCCACAGCTCAGTGGGCCCCTCGGACAGAACCTGCTCTACCTCAGCGTCGCTGAGGACGAAGTCTGACGCTCTCGCGGTCGTGTCGAGGTGGCTACGAATGGACGGAACATGGCGGCGAAGACGCGATTCGATGACTCCCAGCGCGGCCTTGACGATTCGAATCTCGCTGCGGAACTCGGCTGCGGTTTCGAGGGTCACACCGACGATCTCCTCGAGTTCGTCGTCGCTTTGCCGCAGGAGGTCGTCGGCCCGTCGGGCCATGAAGACGAGTCGACGAATGCGATAGGAGATGTCGTAGCTGCGAAGGAAATACTTCGTGTTCTCGCGGTCGGCCGCGGCGTAGGCGAGGACGGGCGACGCAATTTCGGTGTCGCGCTGGTCCTCTCGATTTTGCGCGGACTGCTCGGCCTCTTCGCGGGTCTGCTCGTAGGGGTCGATGTAGTCCGAGGTGATCCAGGCCGAGACGAGCGAGGCGTAGGCCCGGCTCTTCGGTGACTCCGGCGCGTGCCATGGGAGTCGAGCCATCGACCGCGCGAACTCCTGTTGTTGCGCCTCGATCCGAAGTCGGAAGTAGGCCGCGTACTGCAGACCCCACTCGTCCATCGCCTGACTGCCCTCGTCGAACCAGTCCCCGGAGGCCGCTGCCTTCTCGGCGTTGCTCCCGATCGTCTTCAGCCGCTCCTCGATGCTCTCGATCGCCTGGCCGATCCGTTCGCGCCGATGGGAGGCCTCGGCCAACCGTTCGATGTCGTCTCGAATGTTTTCGACGCGGCCGAGCGATGCCGCGGAGACCGTCGATGACAGGACGTCGGGCCGCTCCGGCCGATCTGCCGTCGGGTCGTGCACCGGGTCGCCCGGGTCGGGCTCGACGTAGAGCAGCCAACGGTCGACGGGCAGCGCCGCAGTTCGGGTCGCCAATGTGTCCGTCGCCCACCCGAACGGCTTGTTGTCGATGCCGCCACCGTCGCTGAACGACACCGATGCGTAGTCGAAGTTCGGATCCAGGTCGCGGTAGGGACGGAACCACGCCGCCCACTCATCATCGGTGGAGGTCCGATCGATCGGCTCTGGTGCCCGTTCGTCCGGCTCGTCGGAGAGTTGCTTCCGGTTCTCCTCCACGAGATCGCTCGTTGTGCGGATCTTCTTCGAGAGTTGCTTCCCGGCCTTCGACCGTTTGACACGGTCGATGTCAGCGAGTTGGGCCGGGCGGAACGCGACGGGAAAGGCGCTGGTTGCCCGGGCCGCGAACGCGAGCATGCGGTTGTGGCGGGGGACGAAGTCGTTGCGCCGACCCTTGTCGGCCTGCGCTTCGCCGAAGACGAAGTGAAAGACATGGCGATGACGCTTCTCCGTCACCTTCCGATCTGCCAGTTGGATAGGCAGCGGGAGACCGTCGAGGTCCGTGGTCGTGACCCAGAGGTCGAGCTCCTCGACGTAGGGAGACGGCGGCGCCCAGTCGGGGCCGGCGGGAACCGGGCCCGCAGCGTCCTGGTCGTCGAGCGCGTCGAGCAGTCGGAGATACATCAGGTCGCTCGAGAAGAGAGACTCGTGCGGGCTCGTCAACGGCATGCGATGACGGAGCTTCTTGCGCGTCTCGCCGTCGTCGAGCAATTCCTCGAGACCGCCCTGTTCGATCCACAGATTCTTCAGCGAATTGATGCTCGTCGCCTCGTTGGCGAGCGCCTTCGCGAGGTAGACGCCATTGATCCCCCCGGCCGACGAGCCCGAGATTATGTCGACGACGAACCGGCGAGTGACCGCTTCGTCGGCGGGGTTGCCTTCGGCGTCGAGTTGAGCCAGGCGGCGGTAGCACTTCTGGACTTCCGTGAGCCTCTCGTCGTCAGGGAGATTCTCGTCGTCGGCCACAAGAAGGTCGGTGCCGGGACGGCCGTGCTCGTCGACCTTGGGCGCGGTGGCGCGGACGAGATTGAACAACTCCTGGACCACGCCGTTGATGTAGATCGCGAGCGAGACACCGCCATAGAGCACGATGCCCAGGCGTACTTCTTCGTCAGGATCGTAGGCACTCACCCTGTTCTCCCTCCGCCGAGGCGCCAACGAGGTCTAGCTTCGCGCGTCGACGGGGGCCTATGTCGTCTTCTCGCCGAAGTAGAAGCCGAGAAACACTACGAACAACAAGAGGAGCAGCGCGTAGGCGATTATTCGTCGCGCACGCTCACGGTGCCATGACTCGAAGCCGGCCAGCACCAGCGCTGCGAAGGCGAGCTTTTGCCGGGGCACCGCGGCGTGGTCAGACGACTGATCGCTCGAGGTCAGCGAGTGTGCTGGCTCCCCAGGAAGTCCTGACAGTTCGTCGCGTAGAACTTCTCGCGGACCGCCTCGTCGACATCTGTCATCGTGCGTTCGAATCGGCCGATCGGATCGTCGGTGCCCTCGTGATGAGGGAAGTCGGATGCGAACATGAGCAGGTCCTCCGCCCCCGACCGGAGAATCCAGCCGATGTCCTCCCCCGCGAACGGCGTGACCTTCACTTGGCGGCGGATGTAGTCCGACGGCGGCATCGTCACCTCCGACAGGTCCTGCACCCGTCGAAAGGCGCGGTGGGCCTGATCGAGGTGGCGCATCCACGAGACGATCCATGATGCGCCCATCTCGATCACGCCGATACGCAGGCTCGGGAATCGTTCGAGCACGCCGTCGAACACCATCGCAGAGAGGAACAATTCGGCGTTGTACGAGATGCTCATGTAGCTGACGGCATCGCGGGGCGCGTCACCCATAGCCGGCTTGTAGGTGCGCCCGTTCTCGAAGAACGCGCGAGGCACTGGATCCCACCCGCCGTCGAGCCCGACATGGAGAACGATCGGCAGATCGGCCTCCTGGATTCGGGCCCACACGGCGTCGTAGTCGGGGTGTGTGAATCCCATGCCGCCCTTCGGCGGGATCGTGTCGATCGCCACCACCCGGGTGCCGTCGGCGATCATCTCGTCGAGCATCTCCACTGCGGTGGACACCCCACAGCCGAGCGGGAGATACGCGATCTCGATCATCCGGTCATCGTCCTCGCAGTAGTAGCGGAGACCCCGATTGAGCGCCCGCACTCCGCCGAGCAGCACCTCCTCATCTCGAGCGGCGACAACCTGATCGAAGGCGACAGTCGGGAAAACGATCTGGGTCGCGAAACCGAGCAGGTCGTTGGCTCGTCGTCGTTCGTCACGGTCGAAGGCGCCCAACGCGCCCACACCCTTGTTGTCCATGTGCATGAACCCGGCCTCGAGCGAGGCCATCGCTTCTCGGTCGTCCTGGCGGATCGCGTGCGCCGCGATGGCCTTCGCCGTGCGCTCCTGGAACTCCGTGAGCCCATCACCGAAGATCTCCAGGCGAGACCGAATCGAAGGGTCAGCGAACCCGGCGATCCAATCCGGCGTCTCCATCATGTGGGTATCGGCGTCGAGGATCGTAGGGCGATGGGCGTAGGCCATAGCCAGAGCATCGCGTGCAGGAGTGATCGGCGCTGACACCCAGAGCACCGTGGTGTCGCAGTGACGCCTCTGGCGTCGGCATGGTGTCGCTCCATCAACCCTTTCAGCGAACAAGTCCCCCAGTACCCCTCGCCGGTCGGGGAAGTTTCTCGTCTCGGCGCCACATCCGTTCATGGCCATCTGCGCGTGGAAGGACGTTCACGGAAACGTTCCACCACCGCTGAAGCTTATTCACTGGAGAAAACGCACGAGGGGCGCCCGGCCGAAGCCGGGCACCCCTCGTCACTGTCGTGATGTCGTCGCCTACGACATCACGGCGCGTCGCAGTACCACACTCCGTCGGGGTTCTCGCACGAGAAAGTGAAGATGTAGAGACCGTTGTTGCGATCCGAGGCGAGGATTACCTGCGTGTCCTCACCATCGATCTCCATCGTGTCGAGGTGTATGCCCCAGAAGTTGGAGCCTCCATCTTCCTCGATCCAACGGCCCACCTCGTGGACGTTCTGCGAGTAGCTGCCCTCGTCGTTGGAGTTGTCGTGGAAGTGGCCCGGGCGGTACTCGAGCGCACGCATCCCCAGCGAGTACCACGACACGAACATCCTCGGTCCTTCTGAGAATCCAGGCGTGATGTCCTGCGTCAGCGGGTCGGCCTCGATGTTGTGCATGGTGAGATCACCAAAGTCGGTGCCGAAGGGGTTGCCGTTGTCGTCGAACTCCTCCACCGCTTGATACGGCGCGTAGTACCCGAGCTCGCCCATCTGCGCGATGGCCTCCGTGTTCCCACTTGCCGCACCACCAACCGGCACGGTGACATCGCCACCGGTGTTGTTGATGATGTGCAGATAGCCCCAGCCGTCGTAGACCGAAGTCGCCGAAACTGACAAGCCTGGATCAGCCTTCATGGCCTCGCCGCTGCTGTAACCGACGAACACCCCAGGGATCTGCGGCTCCGGTAGCGCTCCGAGCGACATGTTGATGAGATCCTCGCCACGCGCAGCGTCGTTGGCCACCACGAAACCTTCGTATCCTTGCTGCTCCGCGTTGTAGCCCTTCAGCGAGAAGTCACACGATCCGCGCTGGATGAGCGCGACTTGGCCAGGTCCGGTTGCCGCAGGTACGTCGCCAGCAGCACAACCTTCATCGCCTGTCCAGACCAGCGTTCCGGCGAGGGTGTTCGGATCAGCGCCAAACAGGGCGATCCCGGCTGGGTGGTCCACGCCGTTGTAGCTGACTGCGAAGCTCGAAGGTGAGAAGTCCTCATCGCCGCCGAAAATGTAGTCACCGTCGCCACCGAACACCGCAGCATGTGCGTTGCCCTCGTACGGCTCGCCGACGATCGGCTCGGGATCGACGTAGGTGGAGTCGTCGAGGAACACCGGGTTGGCCGGATCGGTCACGTCGAGCGTCACGAAGCCGAGGTCCCAGTAGGAGACCACTGCCGTCGGCACACCATCGATGATGTCCACCCACACGTCGTGATTGAAGACGCCGGCTGATGAGCCCGTCTCGACCTGATCGAGATTGGCGCCTTGTGGGATCCAATCAAGCGCGCCGGTGATGCTGAGCAGTTTCGGCGATTGCGGCTTGGTGATGTCGACAAAGAATGTGTCGAAGAAGTCGAACGTGTCGGCGGTACCGATCAGGTAGCTCTTACCGTCCCAGTCCCAAGCGAAGGTGTTGTGCACACCATCGAACTCGAGGAAGTTCTTCTTCAATGCTTTCGGTTTCGTCGGATCAGTGACGTCATAGAGACTGATACCTCCCTGACCGACCTGGAACGGCGAATCCGACTGGGCGGCGGATGGGACGGCCATCCCACACGGCTCCTGCGTGGTGATCAACACATCGGTGTCACCGACGCTGTGGACCTTGACATCGTTGATGCGGGTGTTCGGTGCCGATTTGATCTGAGAGACCGTGGCGCCTTCGGTGTCTGGATAGTTGGCCACGGCAGCGGCCATATCGATGACGAACACGCCGGCATCAGTACACGGATCCTGGAATGTGCCGATGTAGGCGAAGCCGTCGTGTGACCAGACGTCGGTGTACAGACCGTCGGTCACGCCTGCGAGTGTGTCGCGACCGACGACTTCGAAGCCGTAGTTGACGTCTTTGGGTATGTGACCCTCGTTGGGGCTGTCGTGCGCCAAACCAACGCTGGCGGTTGTGACCATCAGCGCCAGCGCCGCCAGCACGGCGACGATCAATCGCGGAGTAATCCTTCGCATTCTTCGTTCTCCCTTGAATTGCGGTCCTAAGGGCTGACACCGCCGAGCTAGCACTCAGTTGCCCCTCAACAACGTTTCAACCTTCGCACAGAAGTCGCGGAATGTCCCTTGAACCCATGCGTCATGTGCAGATCGTTGCGGTCAGGTGAGGGTGCCGTTGCTGTTGTTTCCACCGGGTTGCGTGTAGTGGCTGCCCCGACTCGAGTACGTGGCGGGGAGGTGCATGAATCTGGAGTAGGTGCGGATCGTCCAGCCACGGGCACTCCCTTGGATTCGACGGCGTCGCGTGCCGACGATGGGATATCGAGACCGCGAACGAGATGAATCTGCGGCGTCGCGACAGCCGTCAGGGCCTGGAGGTGTTGTGTGGCTGTGGTGGCGAAGTAGTCGACAAGTGCGTCAGCGTCGGCGAACACATGGTGCACGAGCACGGCGTCCTCGCCCACGGCGTGGTTGACCTCAGTCGAGAGCACGCCTGGGTGGGCTCGCGCACCGGAGTGGATGTCTTCCCACTCGGCGAGCATCTCGGTTGATTCATCGGTCGTGCGGAAACGGCCCCCTTGCTTGCTGGGGACCCACTTGCCGGTCACGGAGATCTCGCCTCCGATGCGTGACGGCTCGGCGAGGAATGCGGGCAGTGGTTCGGTGAGGTTGGTCATGAGGTCTTGGTCCTTGTGGTTCGGGTCAGGTCAGCGGGCGAAGTCGGCCATGTGGCTGCCGTATTCGGCGGGGAGGCCCATCTCGGCTGCGGCGGCTTTCATCTCGTCGGGGATCTCGCCGAGGAAGTAGAAGGTGCCGGGCGTGGCGATGGCCAGCAGGTCCTGGAAGTGCCCTGCTGCGGTGGTGCCGAGGTGAAAGCCCACGGCGTCTGCGTCGGCGAACTCGTCACGGACATAGAGCCGGTTCTCCTCTTCGGAGACGTGCACCTGCACTTCTTGGGCCCCCGGCTCGTTGGCTTCCATCTGTGCGGTGACCTTGCCGTAGATGGTCTTCAGCTCGTCGAGCTTGCCGGGGTGGGCGGTCCATGAGTAGACGACGGTGACGTGGTTGCTGTCCATGTTGGTACTCTCCTGATTGTGGGTAACTGTTCGATTACTTGACATAGGTAATCAATCAGTTACTTTGATGTCAAGCACAACTTTCTGGAGCGGCAATGTGTACGGAGCAGCAATGAGTGGAGTGAAGCAATACGACCGATCGGAGCTTCTCGATCGGGCGATGGACCTCTTCCACCGGCGAAGCTTCAACGGCACCACCACTGCCGAGCTCGTCGAAGAACTGGGAGTCAATCGCAAGAGCATGTACGCCGAGTTCGGGTCCAAACAGGCCCTGTTCGAAGCCGCGCTCGACCGCTACAACGCCACCAGCCTCTCCGCAGTCCTGGCTGGCGTCGAGGCCATCGACGCCGGACCCGACGCCATCCGCTCGACCTTCGCCGGATTCGCCTCCGCGAGCGAGGAATGGGCCCAAGGCCGCGGCTGCCTTCTTTGCAACACCGCTACTGAGCGCTCCGTTCTCGCGCCGAGCTGCGGCGACCATGTCGATGCCTACTTCGATCGTCTCACCAGAGCCTTCCGAAACGCGCTACAAGTCGGTCAACAAGCAGGCGAGATCAGCCCCACCACCGACCTCGACGATCTCGCCGCGTTCTTCACCATGTCCCTCATCGGGATCGCCACCCTCGCCAAAGGCCGAGCCCAACCCAGCCAGATCCACGCAGCTTGCCGCGTCGTCGCGGACACCTTGACGACTCACGAGACAAACTCGATCTGACAATCGCGCTAGCTTGCGCCCACAGGCCGCTCGGTACCAGCTCACTGACAGCCGACAGCCAATGACCGAAGATCGCGTGCCACTACCGCGGGAATCATCGGAGGCGACTGGCAACCGAACTTCCCCGTCTTGATCGAGTTCCCGGACCACGCCGCCGCCAACGCCTGGTTGGCCCTCCACTGGTCTCGGTCACCGTGGCGTCGATGAGATGCAGGAATCTCTGGCGGCGGGCGCGATATCCGCGCGATGAACGACTCCGGACGCGAGTCAGCGGCTTCCGAAAAAGCCGCTGACCAGGAAGTTCACGAGTGGGCGATGGGGGACTTGAACCCTCGACCTCTGCCGTGTGAAAGCCAATCCAGAACTCTCACAAAATACCGGAAGCAAGTCGAATTTCGCGCCCTTCCTGTGCACAGCGGCTATCTGCCCCTGCCATCTCTGCTGGAGATTGCTGATTGTTTTCGACGCGCATGTGGCCCCGGTGAGTCCCATACGATTGCGTTTCAGCGGCGCTGCACGCTGGCCCGGCAGCTTCGGCGGACTGAGCCGCGGGCGGTCAAGACATAGGGTTGAGTCAGATCCCCCGTCGGGCCAAGTGGAGCTGCGGTTGCCTATGAAATTCACAATCCGCGAGATCGAGAATAATTGGCAGACGGCCTACGCCTGGAGCGACGGCCCGGTCTTCGAGGTCACGCACGCGGGCGGGTCTCGCCTCTTGTTCGGCCTGAAGACGCTGAGACGATTCGTCGATGCAGACGCCGACGAGTTCACGTGGGATCAGGCCGAACGCGCGTGGCTCCTTCAACGTCTCACTGCGCTCATAGAGCATCAGCAGCTCCCCGAGCGCGAGCCAGGCTCCATCGAGTGGATCGAAGTCAACAACGCCGAGATGGCGTCGGAGATCGCTGATCTGACTGCCACCTCCAAGCTCTGCGATTGGCAGGTCGACACCGGGCGCGATCTGTTCTGCGTCGCTGCGAAGAGCTCCGAGGACAGCGAACTCGTCGAACTTAGAGGGCGCCCGGCCGCGCCGACGCACGAGAAGAACTGTCTGGACTGTGATGTACCGGACACGAGGGTCCTCTGCTCGGCCTTTAGTCACCCAAGGACGGTGGCGAGTAACAGGCTGGCGGACACCTTTGATGGCGCGATCTGTCGGAACGGCCATGGCCTCATCGAGGCCAGTCCCACGCAGTGCCAAGCAGGGGGACACGATTGCTGGGAGCGCGTGGTGGAGCCTGGCCCGACACAATCCAAAGCAACCGTCTCACCGACGGAACTGTTGGAAGCGCTCGATCACCTCGACGCGGAATGGCGGGCGCAGCACGGCAAAAGGCACGTCCTTGTTCGGTCAAAGGGTGCCGAGGCAATGGGTTCTCTTGTACTCGACTGCACCGATCAGGCAGCCTTTCGAGACCGCGTCGGGAGGCTCGGCGACGTCATCGACCAGCTGACGGTGGACGACGATCTGCTTGCGGATGACCCCCCACTCAGGTCCTTGGCGCGGCTTGACGCATGGGCAGATGCGAGGCTTCCCGACCGCATGCAGCCCGATGCCAAGCGAGCGATAGGCCAGCTCAGGTCGCTGAAGAAGCTTCGCGACGCTCTATCGCATTCGGCCCACGACAAGGTCCCAGCGGCGATGTCGGCGGTTGGCGTCTCGCACCCGGTCCAGTCTTGGCCCCGCGCATGGAACCAAGTTCGTCTCTTCGCCATGGAGTCCTTGCATGAACTTCGCCGCATAGTGCGCGCGCTCGGCACCGAAACGGACTGAGTTGTGCGCGGCGGCGTAGCTCTGAACTCCTTGGGCGCCATCAAGCCTGGCCCTCATCGGAGTGAACTTCTGCGAGATCGAGACGCCAGTGGATCAGAAGTTTCGAGGATCACCTCTAGCAGAGCGCTCGTCGAGTCGTTAGACCGGATGCTGGGACTTTGGGGCGGAAGAGCAGATGCATGAACTGGAGCGAATCGAACGGGCGCTGGCGGAGAAGGACCTCGACCCTGATCTATTCGAGAGGTGTGCTCAGGACCTTCTGACCGAGAAGTATCCAGGCCTGTCTCCAGTGCCCGGCGGAACGGACTCGGGCAGAGACGCCGATCTTCACTCCGCGCGTATCGACACGCCTCCGCGGCTCATGGTGACCAAGTCACGCGACTACGGAGACATCAGGGCCAACATGCTGCGCGGCCTCGATTCCCTAGACAAACACGGGGTTCCTTTCGACCGTATAGTGATCGCGAACCCGGGGCGCTTGACCGAGACCTATCGCGCGAAGCTTCGAATGGCAGCTGACGAGCAGGGCGCCAGGCTCGATGCCATCTACGACTCCGGATTCTTTGCCAGCAGGCTGAGACGGGACGGCGAGTGGCGGAAGCGACTACTCGGTCTATCTGCAGACCCGATCACGCTGAGTACGTCTCCTCGGAAGTTAGCGGAGAGCCAATGGTCGACGCTCCCGTTCGTCGGCCGAGCTGAAGAGTTCGCCCGATTGAGCAACTCGAACGCGGATACAATCCTTGTCGGCAAACCGGGAGTCGGGAAAACGCGCCTGCTGGCGGCTTTGGACGACGTCGCCTTCGTCGATCCGGGTGCCTCCGACGACCGACTCGCCGACGACCTTCGGTGGGTTCGACCGCGAACTGTTGTGGTCGATGACGTGGGCCAGGTTCCGCATTTGGCAGAGCTGATTCAACGACTTCGTCGCCAAGAAGCAGACTGGCTCGCTCCTCGGCTCGTTCTTGTCTGCTGGCCCGATGAGATCGAGTCTGTACGGGATCTCGTTCCGGGGGCGGAAGAGGTCGCGCTTGACCTGCTCGAACGCGCAGACATCGATTCGATCGTGCAATCGATGGGGATCACTGCGGTCATGCCGAGACAAGAGATTCTCGATCAAGCCGAGGGGCGGCCAGGGTGGGCGGTCGCTCTCGCGGATCTTCTTCTCCAATCCGGGTGGGAGGAAATTCTCAGCGGGGAAGCGCTTCTCGGCCAGCTGGACGGCTACCTCAGGCGCTCAGATCTCAGCGAAGACGCTCGCGACCTCTTGGCTGTCGCGTCAGCGCTCGGAGGAGTCGACGACAACGATCTAACCAAGCTCTCCGCGCATGTCGGCGTCTCGCGATCAGAGGCGGGACGGCTCCTTCGCGCCGTCGCTCAGGGTGGCCTGCTCGATGTCGAGCGCAGGCGAACAGAACTAGGACACACCCGCTCATACACGGTCCGGCCGCCCATGCTGTCGACCGCGATAGCCACAGAGCACTACTTCTTAGGTGACGTACCGCTCGGCGACATGCGACAGCTGTTCGACGAATGGCCTGGCCGCTCTGTTGAGCTAACTCTCACGGTCTGCGCAGCAGCTCGCCTGGGAGCAGATGCAGCTCGGTCGGCGGTAGACGGGCTTGTCGATGCGCGGGTTGGGCAAGCGATCCGTCCGTCTCTTAGGCAGAGGATTCTAACGGAGTACCTGCTCATCGATGAGGACGCTGCAAAGAGGGTCGTCCAGATGATTCAATCCGAGCGGACGGCAATCGGCGAAGAAGAGATTGGATCAGATCCGGCCGCGTACCCATGGCTCGTTGAACTCGCCTTCCTGGCAGCGGCTCGGTACGGGGACGCCGACGCGCTGCGTCTTCTACTCGACCTCTCGCGTCATGACCTACGGCCGACAAATCCTCACCCTGGTCACCCGCTACGCAAACTGAGCGATCTCTGCGGCGGGTTCAGCCCGGACCAAGCGCCGACGATCGCTCACAGGCGTCTTGTCGCCCGGTTGCTAGGCGAATGGATGCCGGAACCGGCCAACGACTCCGATTGGCGAGTATGGAGCTCAGCCGTTGAGAGCATGCTCACACCGCACATCTCAATTAGGTACACGTCACCGGAAGACGTATACACCGTGTCGATCGTTGAGACGATCGTGCCACCCACTGGGGCAATGGAGCTGCTCAACAATGTCTGGCCCGAGGTTCTAGCGCGCGCGTCGCGAGCGCCGGACGACGTTCTGGTCAATCTCGCGACTGTCGTCCACGCCTGGCTAATCGTCGGGAGTGGTCACGACAGGCCGTTCGGCAACAGGCACCCAGATGAGTGGATCGAGCAGGCCGCGATCGTGGGCGACCACATGTTCCATGATCTCACCTCGCTTGCGCAGGAGAGCCTCCCGCTTCTTGTCCACCTCGAATCGACAGCGTCCCTGTTCGATGTCGAGTTGCCAAGTGATTTGGTTCAGGCCATGGATGCCGACCCGTTCTTTCGACCTGTCGAAAGAATCGAGGATTGGGAATCCGAGATCTCCTCGCTGCGCGCAGATATTTCAACGAAGACAATGCCGTGGGCGAGTGAAGATCCGGTGATCGTCGTCGAGCGGTTAGCGACAATCCGAGATCAGAACGCTTCAGCTCAGCTGTCATGGCCTGATCGAGTCGGGATGGCGTGCGAGTCCATCGCCGAAATCGTTTCAGATCCTCGACTGTGGCTAGACGCGTGCCTCAACCAACATCTGTTCCCGGAAGCGGGTCCGTTCCTACGGGCGACACTCGCAGCCGGGAACGCCGCGGATCACGACCTGCTGCGAGAATGCCTGAACGACCAGAGAGCGAGGGTCACCACCCTCCTAGCCTTGCTGACGACAACCGCCAGCGCCGATCTGCTCGACGCCGCGATTGCCGCGGTCGACGCCTCCGACTACGAGCTGCTGAGGTCGCTGATCGCTAGGCGGGAAATATCGGACAAGATCCAGAACCGGCTGCTGTCCGAGACCGAGCCCGATGTTCGCTCGGCTATCGCGATCGCACTCTTCGATCACAGAGACGAGGCTCGTGCGCTAATTCACGCGGCAGGACCGGACGACTGGCTCAGCGCCATTCAGCTCGTCAACCCCGGGACGCTTTCCGCCGCGGCGAAGCGAAATTTCATTCGCCTGATGCCGTATCTAGCCACGACCCATCCATCCGCTCTGGAGCTCATCGTTCACAGGGCCGTCAGAGAGCGTGAGGGCAGCGGCCTCTTTGCCACCCTCGGAATTGACGTCTGGAAAGCGCTCGACGTACTTCCCGCTGCACACAAGGAGTCGTTGCTGGCGGGGATGAGCGATCCATACGATCGCCAATTCATGCTCGAACACCTTGTTGGCGGCGACGCTGAGTGGCTTGACTCTCTACTGAAGTCAGAGACAATTACGCCTGAAGAGGCACTCTCAACCCACGGTTTCCACGGCCGAATCCCTGTCGACCGTATGGCGCAGCTACTGGTACCGCGAGGCATCGATCCTCGCAGAATTGTCGCGTTGTCCTTGTCGGGAACGTGGTCGGGACCTAGATCCGCTCACTTCGAAACGCTACGTCGGCAGTTCGCCACGTATGCCGAGTCCGAGGACGAAAGCGTTGCGGCGATCGGCCCAGTTGGAACCGAAATCTTTCAACTGGAGCGAGACCAGGCATTAGAGAGCGAGAGGATCGGCCGAATCAGGGGGGATCTCTAGAGGACCGGGTCTCTTCCGCTAGTGGGACCCGCTGTTCGAATGCGGCCGAGCACGCAGGATCAGTGCTGGTAGCAGACTAGAAACGCCGCGGCGACGAGATCTGCCAGAATGCGGATGGCGGCCTAGCGAAGGGTGAAGGATGAGCGCTCCAAAGAAGGTGCAGGACCTTGTCGCGCAGTACGCGGCAAACCCGAGCCACTACAAGGCCTCGACGTTCAAGGAGACGCCGACCCGCCAGCAGTTCATCGATCCCTTCTTCGAGGCGCTCGGCTGGAATGTCACCAGCAAGGGATTGTCGGAGACTGAAAAGCAGGTGGTGCTAGAGCAGCCTCTGTCCGTCGGCGGATCTACAAAGAGCATCGACTACGCGTTTCGTATGGACGGGGCGATCAAGTTCATCTGTGAAGCAAAGCCACCCCACAAGAATCTCGCTACGGACAAGTCCCCGGCTGGACAGGTCCGGCGCTACGGGTGGAATCTCGGAGTGGCGCTGGGGATAGTCAGCGACTTCGAGGAGTTCGCCGTATACGACTGCCGAGTGCAGCCCAGCCGCGACGACGGCGTGCAGGTCGCGCGCGTTGAGTACATCCGGTACGACGAATACGAATCTCGCTGGGACTGGATCGAGGGCCTGTTTTCTCGGGACGCCGTGCTCGCTGGATCGATCGATGAGTGGGCCCAGAGCGCGAAGAAACGGAAGGGAACGGTTCCTGTAGACGCGGCCTTCTTGGACAGCATCGACGGATGGCGGTCAGAGTTGGCCCGCGACATCGCAAGGGGCAATCCGACTATCTCGGATCACGGCTTGAACGAGGCGGTCCAGAGCACGATCGATCGGATCGTCTTCCTCCGAATCTGTGAGGACAGGGGGCTAGAGAGAGACGGCGATCTACTAGACACGACCAACCAGCCAGGCATCTACCGCCAGTTGATGGACGTGTTCCATCGTGCAGACCAACGCTACAACTCTGGCCTCTTTCACTTCCAGACGGAGAAGGGAAGGCACCCCTCGCCTGACACGCTCACTCCAGGCCTCACGATCGGGGACGAGGTTCTTCGATCGATCGTCACCGGGCTGTACGGGCCGAAGAATGTCTTCGAGTTCCGTGTCATCCCGACGGACATTCTCGGACGCGTCTACGAGCAGTTCCTAGGCAAGGTGATCGTCCGGTCCGGCAAGTCAACCGAGGTCGTTGAAAAGCCCGAGGTCAGGAAGGCGGGCGGGGTCTACTACACGCCCGAGTGGGTGGTCGACTACATAGTCCAGCAGACCCTCGACCCGATGTTGCGCAAGGCGTCGCTCGCAGATGCCGCGCGGTTGACGATCGTTGACCCCGCCTGCGGAAGTGGTTCGTTCCTCCTCGGAGCGTTCAAGCACCTCATGAACTGGCACCTGGACTACTACATTTCCCACAAGCCTCAACGCCACAAGAAGCAGGTTGCGCGGGACCAATTCGGAAACTGGCGACTGACGCTCGACGAGCGCCGCCGCATTCTCCTCAACAACATCTACGGCGTCGACATCGACCCGCAAGCCGTCGAGGTTGCGAAGCTCGCGCTGCTGCTGAAGGTCATCGAGGGAGAGAACCAGCTCGCGTTCGCCCTTGGGCGTCTGCTCCCCGACCTGGACAACAACATCAAGCAGGGGAACTCACTGGTAGGCAACGATGTCTACACAGCAATCGACATCTCGTCGCTCAGCGCCGCGGAGTTGGAGACACTCGTACCGTTCGACTGGGACTCAGAGTTTCCCAGCGTCATGTCGACAGGCGGGTTTGACGCCGTGATTGGCAATCCGCCATATCTGAGCGTCGACGCCACGTGGGGCAACAACGACCCTCGCCTCCGATATCTCAGAGAGGCCTATGCAGACGTCTACAACGACAAGACTGACCTCCTCTTCTACTTCCTCCGCCGCGCGGTTCAACTCTCAAAACGAGAGGCATCAATGATCGTGTCGCGCGCGTTCCTCGAAGCATTCAAGGCAGACCGGCTGCGTGGTTGGCTCGGCAAGAACGCCAAGGTCCGCGAGATCGTCGACTTTCAGAACGCCTTGGTTTTTGACGGCGTAGGAATCACGACCGCAATAGTCCACCTCACCAAAGCAGCTCGGCCCGGTCGGGCACGAGTTCGCCAGTTCAAGCCATCTGTCATCCCGCCCGGGATAGCTCCGCGCGTAGCGCGCGACCCAGCTCTCTTTCGCGACTACGCCGTCGACCAGAAGGAGTTCGGGGCCGCGTCGTGGACCTTCGGAACAGACGAGGAGCTCGCCGCGTTCCGCACGATCGACCGAGCCGTGCCAATCGGTGAGATCTTGCACATTGGGCAGGGGATGCAGACGGGTGCGAACAAGGTGTTCGCCGTTACCAACGCCGATGTGTCGGCGTGGGGCGTTCCTCAGGCCGCGCAGTACTTCAGGGCGCGCAACTCCGACGTTCAGCGTTGGGAACTCCATGAGCGCGACGAGATACTGATCTTGCCGGACGCCTTCAACAGCTGGACTGACGTGCCCAAGGGGCTTCAGAAACACCTCCAGGCGAACAAGGAGGCATTGCGGGCCAGGGCAGCCTTCAAGCGCGGAGACTGTGAGTGGTGGCGATACACGTGGCCCCTGCACGTTGCCTTCAATGATCGAGCAAGGATCCTCTGCCCGTACCTTGCGACGAACAATCGGTTTGCCCTAGACGACACGGTCGAATTCCTCGGCCTCACCGACACGACCATCCTCTATGACAACGGTCAACCCGAAGACCTGCGGTGGTTTGTCGGGTTCTTGAACTCCAAGGCTCTTACGTTCCGATTCCGAGCCATCGGGAAGCTGAAGTCAGACGGAATACGGGAGTACTTCGAGAACACCGTGAGTCAGCTACCAGTGCCTCGGACCAAACCCAGCGACAAGGACCACGTGGACATGGTCAAACTCGTTGACGAGGCGACTGCGGCTGCCAAGGCGTTGACTGCCTCCACGACTGCGACCGAGCAGAAGTTGTGGACCGCGAAGCTCACAGGAGTTGAGAAGGCGATCGACCTGATCGTCTATCGCCGCTACGGGCTTGGCCCAGATGAGATAAGGACGATCGAGGCAGCGCTGTAGGAGGCAGAGAGTCGACGGCCTTCAGCTGGCCTCGACAGCCCAGCTCCCTGCCACGAGGTCACGGGAGTCGAATTCGGCGGCGTAGCGACGAAATGAGTAGAGCGAGTGACGCCGCATCGCCATTAGCAAGTCGGCCTGATGAAAAGGAGTGCCGACCAAGTGGATTCGGGTGGGGGCGACCTCGACTCGGACGGTCTGGCCCAGCGCGGCACAGAGTCTGACCGTCCCCGGATGAGCCATGCCCGCCACAGTGCCGAACCACCACCGGTTGAGCTTCGCCCTCTGGTAGGACGTCGATGTGTTCCTCTCGCTCAACACATCGTCGGCGACAATCAGGTCCGGATGCGAGCCCCGCACATGCTGACCGACCGAGGCAGCATCAATTCGCGAGCCGTTCGTCAGAGCCAGCATGGATTCGCTGCGCCTTGATCCGGGGCCGAGCAGCGCAGGCGCCTGCTCCTCAATCAGCAGGGCGATCCGGCCGAGAATCTCGCTGGCCTTTCGACGAGTATTCGAGAACAGGTAGCCCCAGTGCCCAGTCTGATAGATCGAGGCATGCGAGAGCTGGTTCACAGCGAACACCTCGGTCTTTGCGTGCTCCCTCGGGGCCACGACGCAGAGCCGCGATTGAGACATCAGCGAGTACCACTCCCAGTGGAAGGGGGCGTTGAGGAAACCGCGACAGTTCTCCGCCCACACGCCAGGGTGGACCTCGTTGAGCAGATCAGCGGGCTGCGTCATCGGACTCGCTCCTACGCCCATGCAACTCACGCACCAGTGCCAAAACCGTCGGCGCATCAAGGTCGGCGGATAGTCCAAGAATCTCAGAGGGCGTTCGCGCTGGAACCACGGCAGCTTCGTCTTCACTAGCTAGCCGCTTCTCTCTGCTCGATGGCAGATCGCGCAGTACGACCACGATCGCTCGGAGTGCGGTTGACTCTGACTCACTCTGCAGAAGACCACGGAGTCGTGTGATCGCCTCCGCCCGCGTGCTCACAACTTCACGTCCGCTCTGATCTGCGATGCGCTCGACCGCTCGTTCGTACCGAGCAAGGAATGTCGGTTCATCAAGCCTTCGGCGAAGGGTTCGCTCCGAGCACCCAGCGGCTTCCGCGGCCGCGGCAACGGTGGGGTGACTGATCAGCACCGCCAGGGCACGAGTGTCGCTGACCACGCGTCGTCGATTGCGGACATTTCCGGACATCAGCGGACTCGCCTCTCTGCCATGGTCTCTACTCCTGCATCCGCGTTGCCCTCTCGGGTTTTGGACAACAGTTGTCCCCTAGGACCTACTGGAAGGGGTAGCTCCATCGTGGGTGTTCTTCGGGTTCGGGTTCCTTGCTCGCACTCTGTGCCCCCAAGCTGGCTCCATTCCTCAGCCAGCCGCATCGCTACCCCTATTTCACCGGAGGGGGTCTTCTCCGTCGGCCGCATGATCTCCGGCTCCCGGTATTCCTCGCCCGTTGCGCGGGCTGAGTCGGTGAGCAAGTCCAGAGTGCGGGTGTAGCCCCTGCGGGTTCCAGATTTTGGACGCGATGCTTTCCTCCGCGTCGAGGGTTGAGCAGGTGATGTCGTCCGCCACTGGCGGGGTCTCATGTCCTTCACCTCCCGGCGCTACGATTGCACTGGGACTTCAACCTCCTGCTCACCGGCGGGTCGTTTGTCTCGATGGCTCGGGGGGGTGCAACTCCCCGGGCCGCTCTCATTCCTGATCGAATTTGTTCTGCTGATCGATCCGCTCTCCCGACTCGCAGACTGGCCTGTCAAGAAGCACTCTCACGAGGGCGGACATGGTTGTGTCACGGGACTTCGCTGAATCCCGGATCCGACTGAGCTGAGCTGGGGTTACCCGCACGGTCACCGTCTTAGAAAGACTCATTGGCACGGTCCCCGGCAGAGCGCTCGTCAAACCACAGCTCGATGTCACTGCGCCGCCACATCAACCTGCGCCCAACTCTCGCTGCGTTTGGCAATTGGCGGGAATGACGCAATCCGTAGATGGCCGCCTCGGACAGGCCGAACATCTCTGTCAGATCACGAACTCCGATGAACTCCTTGGATGACTGTTCACTTTCCATGAGTCCCATTCTCTACTACTGTCCCTCATATGTACACAGAGGGACAGTACCTAGTTCCCGCATCTCTTGTGACCCGCGAGGTACTAGAGGCATTCGATTCAAGGGCGATCCGTACGCAATCTCGTATGACCGGCCTTACCGGCTTCGTTGGGCAGATCGCCCTCACGTGGGCGGTCTTGAACGGCGAGCTGGAGGTGGTCGGAGTCGAGCTTGTAACAACCGGCGGTGATCCAATCCGTCCGATTACGCCGACGATGTTCCGCGATATTGCACTAGGGCAGATCAAGCGAGACCATGCGGCGCACCCTGAGAACCGCAGGGTCCTTGACCTGCTGAAGGAGGCGAGCGAACCGGTCGGAACTGCGAGGAAACGACGGCGCGCTCCCTCGACATCGGACGGACGAGTGGACCATGACGAAGCGCACTGGAGGAAGGTCCTGCGCGTCGCGAGGGCTGCCAAGGCAGCTGGCACCAGTCAGCGGCGCGCTGTGTGCGCGGCGTTCCCGGACTGCAGGTCAGAGGCGACAGCGGCCGTCTGGATTCGAAGAGCGAGGAAGTACCTCGATAGCAATGAGGAAGAGGAATAGTGGCCAGCGTCGAGAAGCGGACTCGCGGGGGTTCGACGACCTACCGCGTGAGGTATCGAGACCCATCCGGGGCGCAGCGATCGCGAAGCTTTCGTCGTCGAGTCGATGCTCAGAGACATGCCCGCACGGTTGAAGTAGAGAAGGACTCTGGCTCGTGGGTCGATCCGAGGGGTGGGCGAACGACACTCTCGGAGTGGCGCTGCAAATTCGTCGAGACCGAACTCGCCAATCGACCGTCGACGCGCGCTCGCGATGAGAGCTACTGGCAGAATCACGTCGAACCGACGCTCGGGCGTCGACCGCTCTCGTCAATCGATTACACGACAGTTCAAGCGTGGGTGGGTGAGCTAACGAACAGGCTTTCCCCAGCATCGGTCGCAAAGGTCTACGGGATTCTCTCCAAGACTCTTCGCGGGGCGGTCAAGGCAGGACTGATTCCCGCGAATCGGTCGGAAGGGGCTGAGCTGCCGAGAGCAGATCGGAAGGAGCAACGATTCCTCACGGTTTCGGAGATCGATGATCTCGTCGCCGCCATTGACCCGAGATACAGGACTCTGGTTCTCGTTGGTGCCTACGGTGGTCTTCGTCGCGGCGAGCTGTTCGCCCTCCGCAGGAGTCGGGTCGACCTGATGGCTCGCCGCCTCGACGTTGTTGAGACCGCTACCGAGGTTCGCGGGCACCATTCCTTCGGCCCGCCCAAGTCGAGGGCTGGGCACCGGCGAGTGCCGCTACCGCGCCGAGTCGTCGATGAACTTGTGCCCCAGCTGGCGCCGATGGAACCTGAGAGCCTTCTGTGGACATCGCCTGACGGAGCCCCGCTGCGAACCAACTTTCGAGCGAGGGTGTGGCTACCAGCGGTTCATCGGGCAGGACTCGATGGACTCCGAATGCATGACCTGCGCCATACGGCAGTGAGCCTCTGGATCGCCGCCGGAGGCAATCCCAAGGCGATCGCGACCTGGGCCGGGCACGCTTCCGTGAGCAGCGTCTTTGATCGCTATGGCCACCTTCTCCCCGGTACCGAGGAACCCGTAATGGACGCACTGGATGCGATGAAGCCGGAGCGAACGGCGAGAGTCCTCTCGCTGCGCAGCTGAATCGAATCGTCGCTCCATTGCCAAGGGTCGAATCGCTGCTTCAACCCCCATCTCCTGCCATGCCCTCGGCACGCCTCCGTTCCTCCACCTCTGCGTCGAAAGCTCCATACTCGAAGTCCCAAACCTCGGGGTTCGATCTGAGAACCCGAAACGGCGAATGGTCCACACTCATGGTGTCGACCAGGTAGGCGACCATGCGCATGGCCGATGGACTCTCCTCCAGGGCATCGAGGCTCTCGAATACGGCAGCCCCTCCGGAGGTTGTCGCGGCGAAGAATTCGAGCGCTTCGGATGTGTCACGCAGCCTCGATCTGTACTCACGCAGGTTCCGACGTCCATCGAGTTCACGAATCGTGACACGGCGGAGAGTCGGCTCGTACTCGACTCGTAGGGGCAGCCAGTAGATGCTGAGTTCAAGCGATTGGGGGAAGTCGAGCTGCCACCGCTGGAGCGGGTCGCTGTTGTCGACCATCAGTTCGACCGCAAGCGAGCGCTCCTCAGTTCCGCCGCCCAGCGCCAGCTCGGCGACCGCTGCAAGCAGATCAGTGTGGAACTCCTCCAGCCGAACCGTCACATTGCGGTAGTGGCAGAGAAAGTCGAAGGTCGGAATTCGCACCTGGTCGCCGGTTGCCATGTCAACGGGCGATACCTGGGACGCCCGGAGGAGGGTTGTAAATGCGGCGGGCTCACTCCCACACTCGGACTTGGCAGCGAGACAGAGATTCTCCAGCGCAACTAAAAGTGATGCGCTGCTGTGCTCGGTATGTGGCAGGCGAGCAAGTTCGAGGGGAATCCAGTCTGAGCCTCGCGGCGCGACGCTGCCGAGCGGAGGAAGCTCCGGGCCATCACCAAGGAGCGTTGAGAGAAGTAGCTGATAGTCCTCCTCTCTCACCTCGTCCGCTGTCATGGAGACGTAGAAGGTCCCTAGAAGCGCCGAAGGCGCTGCCTCATGCCACGACCCGGATCGGAGGATCGGAACGAATTTCGCAGAGGGCGACACTCCGGCGAAGCGCTCTCCCATGATCACCTCACCCTCATAGCCAGCACCACCCTGACGCTCATCAAGCTTCTTCTTGTATGTGGGCGTGCAGATCATCAACACGAAGTCGCTCTCACGAACCTCGGTTTCCATCATCTTGGTCAGTGAGTCTCCAGGGAGCGAAAGCCAGAGATCCAGCACCACATCAACACCATCGCGACGGAGTCTGGTCGCCAGGTCCAAGACCCACTGTTTGTGATCCTCCGACTCCCAGGAGTATGCGACGAAGCAGTGGGGCGAATCGGTCATCGGAGAACAGTAGGCGGGCAGCCGTCATGGTGCCGTTTTGGCAGCCTCAGAACCGGCCTCTCGCCAGATTCAGAACCAACTTGGAGTACAGCGGGTGGCCCCATGGTGGCCCAGGTCCTAGGTACCGAAACGCCTGAGCGCTCGAAAGAGCGGCTGACCTGGGGGTTTGTTGGTGGGCGATGGGGGACTTGAACCCTCGACCTCTGCCGTGTGAAGGCAGCGCTCTAGCCAGCTGAGCTAATCGCCCGGAAGCGACGACGATACCGCCAATCCCTCACCCCGACACCGTCCGCGTGCACGCAGACTTGCGACGGAGCAAGATGCTCTCGCCAATGACTGCGCCCCACGATCTCATCCCCGGGCTTGCTCCCCATGTCGCTACAGAGCTCGAGTCGCACCTCGAGGCAAGTGTTCTCGTCGGCGGCGCCACGCTGTTCGAGGCGGGTGACGAACCCGACGGGATGGCGGTGATCCGCCGCGGCCGCCTCGCGGTGTTGAACGACGACGGCGACGTCATGGAGGTGTTCGGCAGCGGCGAGGTCATCGGCGAGATCGGTGCACTGACCGGCGCGCAGCGCACCCGCACCGTGGTGGCAACTCGCGACACCGAGCTGCTGGTCATGTCCCAAGAGGTGTTCGAGGGCCTGGCCACCGCGCACCCGACGCTCGTGCGCGAGCTGTCGCGCCTTGTCGTCGATCGGTTGACGTCACCCGACGCCGACGATGCCGGTACCCGTGTCCCGTCGACGGTTGCCCTCGTGACAGCAGACGAATCGATCGACACGACTCCGCTGGTCGACGCGTTCGCCCGCATCGCCGATGGGGTGTCGATCATGCGTGCGGCGGACGTGAAGGGGAAGACGAACGCTCAACGGTTGAGCCAGCTCGACGCCCGCGAGCGCGACAACGGCCTCACCGTGCTCGACGTCGGCCAGGTCGACGACGACCCGGCGTGGACTGAATGGTGCACTCGCCAGGCTGACGAGGTGCTCGTTGTGGTGAGTGCCACCGCCGCGAACGCGCCACGAGCGCTGCGTGACTACGCCGTCGCACTCGAAGACGCACGATGCCCGCTCGAGCTTGTGGTCGTGAATCCTGCCTCGTCCAGCTTTCCGGTCGATGCCACCGCTCTTCGCCGAGCTCTTCGCGCCGATCGCGTCCACCACATCAAGACAGCCGATGTCTTGTCGGCCGATCGCCTCGCCCGGCTGCTGCTCGGCGAGGGAGTGGGCCTCACCCTGAGCGGCGGCGGCGCAAAGGGCCTCGCCCACATCGGGGCCTGGCGGGCCATCAGCGAACTCGGGGTCGACGTCGACGCCGTCTCCGGGGTCAGCTTCGGGGCCCTCATGGCCGCGGGGATCGCACTCGACTACACGGCCGACGAGCTCCACGAGATGGTCACCAGCCGCCTCATCGAACAACGCAGCATCTTCGATCCGACCCTCCCGGTCGTCGCCCTCCTGCGCGGGGCAGGCGTGAGCGACGAACTCAAGGACGTCGGAGAGGGCCGGACCTTCGACCAGGTCTGGCGGCCGTTCCTGTGCAGCTCGTGCGACCTCGTCAGCGGGTCACTCGTCGACCATACAGAAGGACCGCTCTGGCGCGCGGTGCGATCCAGCCTGTCGATCCCGGGCGTCTTCCCGCCGGTGCGCAGCGGCGACCAGCTCCTTGTCGATGGCGCCGTCCGCGACAACCTGCCGGTCCAGTCGCTGCGCAACGCCCACCCCACGCCGTTGAAGGTGATCGCCGTCGATGTCGGCGGCGAGGGCGGCCTCGATGCGGGACGAGCTCCGGTCGACGGCACCGTTTCCGGGTGGGGTCAGCTCCGGGGCCGGTTGCTGCGCCGCCGGAGAAGCGATGTGCCCCACCTCGGGCAGATCATGATGCGGGTCGTCGAGCTCGCCGGGTCCGACGCGGCCGGCGATGCCGACATCGTGATCAAGCCCGACCTCTCGGGCCTGGGAATCGCCGACCTCGGCGAAATGAAACGGTTCGAGCAGGCCGGCTACGAGGCGGCTGTTCAGGCCCTCTCCTGAAGCAGCGCCACGTTCTCCTCGAGAATCCCCTGCACCGCGGCGCGCAACATCTCGGTGTCAGCGGCGACGTCGCCTTCCGTCCAGATCAGGTCCGCGCCGCCGAGCAGCAGGACCTCGCGGCGACGGAACGGATTCATTCTCGGCACCCGTGTTCCCGGCGGCCAGACCTCGTCGCACCCGACATGGCCGAGCGCCCAGATCGGTTGACCAAGATTGTGCGCAATCCGCGCCGCACCGGTCTTGAACTCCCCAAGCGACGTGGGGTCGCCGGGGACGCCGGACAGTCGCCCCTCGGGAAGCATGAGAATCGGAATCCCGGCATCGAGAATCTGGGTCGCCGCGTTGTCGAAGGTGTCCGGATTGTCGCGGTCGAGGGGCACCGCTCCGGCGCTGCGCAACATCCAGCCGATGACGCGCATCTCGAAGTACTCGTGAGCAACAACCACCCGCGGGTAGCGGCGAAGTCGATGGAACACCACGAGCGCCATGACCGCATCAAAGTACGAGCGGTGATTCGCAATGACGATGCCCGTCTTCTCACGGGCCGCAACGTCGGTGCGTTCGTGCCTGATCTTCACAAAGGGGGAGAAGATGCAGGCGCAGAGGATCGCCAGAAAGCGATACACCGGCGGCGCCTCACGGGTCAGCTTCGAGTCGGCCATCGCTCCTCCTAGATCGGCGCGACTGGATCAAACCCGAGCAGATCCTCGATCCATGCGGTCGTCGTGAGAGTGCCGAGGTCGTCATTCTGATGGCCGACGATCTGCAGACCCACGGGCATGCCATCGGCGGTGAAGCCGGCGTTGGTGGTCCCGGCCGGTCGGCGGGTCACGTTGAACGCATAGGTGTAGCTCACCCAGGCGTTCGTCTCCTCGCCGTCGATCGTGCCGGGCTTCTCCGACACGGGTGTGTGCCCGGCCACCGTGGGCGAAAGGAGCGCGTCGAACCCCGCCATCTTCTCGGCCAGTTCGATCGACAGCGACTGGGCCTGCTTGCGAGCCGCTTCCACTGCGTCGGGTGTGAGCAGCTCGTTGGCGAACGACAGGATCTCTTGCAGGCCGGGTGTGATCTTGGCGAACTCGTCGGGGTCGTTCATCGCCTCACGGAAGACCGGCACCATGCCGCCATAGAAGAGAAGGGCGAACGGCCCCATGAGGTCGGTCAGCACGGGACCGACCTCGACCACTTCCACGCCCGCATCCTCCATGCGGTCGACGGCGGCACGACAGACCGCGTGGATCTCGGCGTCGGGAGGCTGACCCTCGATGGAGGGCGCCCAGAGAACACGCTTCGGCGCATGCGGTTCGGCCAGCGCCTCGCGGTACGAGCGGCTCGGCGCATCGAGCGATCGGAGGTCGCCCGGCGTGGGGCCGGCCACCACGTCGAGCGCGAGCGCCACATCGCGAATGCGTCGAGCCATGGGACCGACGGTCGACAGGTCGGCCGCACCCATCGGCGCGGGGCCGCTCGGCACTCGACCCTGCGTGGGCTTGTGGCCGGACATGCCGGTGAGGGCCGACGG